>Ga0179587_10000030_pt1 | contig 70672 bp, 59 predicted proteins | sample CZODoug2_1_08_16_FD_185932 | JGI IMG/M metagenome (GOLD analysis project Ga0179587, IMG submission 185932) | Vadose zone soil fungal communities from Angelo Coast Range Reserve, California, USA - CZODoug2_1_08_16fungal | ecosystem: Environmental > Terrestrial > Soil > Vadose zone | place: USA...
CGATCGTCCAGATGCCGTCGTAAATCACATCCGAGCTCAAGATCTGCGAGCAGGGCGTGGCGGCGCCTTTTGGGGTCGTGCCGTCTGAGGCACAGGTGCTTAAGCTAAGCGTTTGCGCCATGGTGGCGCCGGCGTTGGTCAAGGCGATGGCTGGATTGGTATTCGGGAACGGTGAGCCTGTGGCCGGCGCGCCCGGATTCACCGCGGTGGTCAAGCCGGTGCGGCCATGCGAGGTCTTGTTCACCGTGCTATGGCAGCCGTTGCAGGTTTTGGTTTCACCCGGCACCAGTTGCAACCAGCTGGTGTGCCGCGCCGTGAATCGCTTGGCGTTGGCATCGACGATGTCGATGGTAAAGGGCACGTTCGCGGGTACTTGGATCTGCACCGATCCGTCGGGCTGGATGGGCGCATAACCCAGAATTTCCCGCATGCCCATGCCTGCGGGTCCAAAGGCCGAGTCGTTGATCTTGCGAACGGTCTTGCCCGGGATCTCCACCGACTTGACGATACGGATGAAGCGGTAGGGCCGCGAATAAAAAGTTGCCTGGGCGGGATCTGAAACGCCGGCGATGTTGGGCGTTGCGGTATCGGCGCCGTCGACGTCGTACACACTGCTGATGTCCAAGAGTCCGACACCCGCATTGGCCATGGTTGCGGCTTGACCGGGCGCCGGAGCCGCGTCGACCAGAGTCACCGGCGCCGGCTTTCTCGGCTGCAGGATGACCGGCTCGACCACCATGGTGCCCAGATTGGCGCTCAAGACGGGACCTAAAGTTCCCTTGTCCAAGTCATATATCCACAAGGTGTACTGCGGCGGTGCCAAGGTGACGTTCGGGCCGGAGGTATTCGAGGCCGTGCACAGGTTGGTCGTGTTGGGGGTTACCGTGGTGTCGAGCACCAGGCAAGGAGACCAGCTCACCAGCATCCGGTTGGTGCCGTCATACAGCGGAAACACGGACGCAAATCTGCCGCCCATGGATGGCATGTTCGCGTCCGTCGTTACGCCCAGCGCGGTCGCGCTGGTTTGCGCGGTGCCGGCGGCGCCCCCCGGTGTGGCGGGCTGGTGGATTTCGACAAAGCCTGCGGCATTGATTTGAACGATATCCCCGCCCAGCTGGGTGCCGAGGAACGGCCGCACAATGGCGACCAACGTGCCGTTGGCCAGCTCGCGAGCATTCAAGAACTGGATGATGTTGTTGTTGGTCCCGGCAATGTTCGCACCGGTGGCGTGGCTATTCGCCCCATAGTAGAGCTCCAGCCCGGAGCCGTTCGGATTGGCGCGGTACAGACTGATTTGATCGCCGTTGGTCGATTCCCAGCGCGAGAAGATGACCTGGCCGTTGCCTAAAACAGACGGCGCGAAATCGTGATTCGTGTTGAAACTGATCTGGTGCTGATTGGTGCCGTCGCCGTTCATCACATGCAACAAGAATATGGACTGCTGGCGGTTGTCGGTCTGTGCCTGATACTGCGGACGGCCCTCGTCCAACAGGATGGATTGCGTCGCGAGCTGACGTGACGAGGAGAAGACGATTCTTCCGTCCGGCAGATAGCGCGCACCCACATCGTGGCCGGCGGTGATGCCATCGCTGGTCAACTGAGTCACCGTTTTGCTCGTGGCGTCGTACTTGTAAATATGCCAGTTCGGCTGCGTGACATCCGTATTGGCTTTGTTGGGATTGAGGGGAAGACGCAACGAAAATACGATCGCGGTTCCGTCTGGCGATACGTCCAGATCGCGCACATCGCCCATGCCCTTGGTGATCGCTCCGGTGACGCTGACTTCGGCGCCGGCGGCGCTGGCCTGATCACGAATGTACAGGTCCCCGCCCGTAATGGAAGTTATGAGATCGCGCACGTTGACGTCCTTGGTCAGGACCGGGCGCTTGACGTAGGCCAGGGGAAAATTCGTGATTCCGGGAGTCAGCGTTTGACCGCCGGCCACGCCGGGTGCATGACCGCTCGATGCGCTGCTGCATCCGACGATCCATAGCATCGGTAGCGCCAGCGCCGCGAGCTTCAGCAGACCGTGACGGTGTTCACGCTGTGTGAAAGTGTTCATATGTGGCTACCATCCCATAGTGTCAGTTCATCGATTTGCCGCGACGCGTGCAGACGGCATTATTGAACTTAATCGATCTCATGGTCGCATCTTCATTCGCTGTTCATACGCATACTGTTAACGCACTCACAGAAGAACTTCACCATATCCGTTTCTCTGTGTACGCAGCGCTTGACCGTGCGGAAATCGAGGCCAGGATATAGGTCTGAACTTGGCCGTCGGTACTGTCGCGAAACACCGACGTCGTCCAGATGAGACATTACTTGAAGCGAAGTCCGCTGCGTATATTCGCGGCCAAGTCGAACCCACAACTCACGCGAGTGGATGTGTATATGAAGAACGGGATGGAGAAACCAATGACGCAGCTTGCACGCGTTAGAACAGCGACGCCGAATCTTGTTGCTATTGCGGTACGCGCAACGGTCTGTGCCGGCGCCCTGGTGCTGCTCGGCGCAAACGCGCTGGCGGCGGGTCCCAACGCGGACCAGGCCACGCGAATCTACAACCGCATTGCCGGCATACCGCCCACGGCCGCTCAGCTGGCGCAAATGACCGGCGCAGCAGATCCGGTGACGGCCGCGCTTCTCGCGACTCAAGATCCCGCTTTCTACAACAACACCATCCGCAACCTGGCGGCGCCGTGGACCAACCGCGATCAGTCGGTGTTCGTGCCGCTCAACGATTACACCGCGACCGTGATCGGCATGGTGAAGGACAATGTCCCGTTCAACACCCTGCTCAGCGCCGACCTGGTGTACATCGCCGATTCGGCTGCAGGTGTGCCGGCCTATTCTTCCGGCAACAACGCCATGTACGACGCGCTCGACGCCAACAACGTCGACCTCAGCGTGCACTTGGTCTCCAGCACCCAGTCCGCGCTCAGCGGCATCCCCGCGGCGGCAACCGCCGGCGTGATGACCACGCGCGGCGCGGCCAGCGCTTTTTTCATCAACGGCACCAACCGGGCGATGTTCCGCTTCACCATGTTGAACCATTTGTGCAACGACCTGCAGCTGGTGATGGATACCACCCGTCCGCCGGATCGAATTCGCCAGGACATAACCCGCAGCCCGGGCGGCGTGAGCACCTTATTCTTGAACAACTGCATCGGCTGTCACAGCGGCATGGATCCGATGGCGCAGGCTTTCGCCTACTACAACTTCACCGCCACTGACCCGACCACCACGGACACCATGGGACAGATCGTCTATACCGCGGGTCAAGTGCAGCCGAAGTACCACATCAACAACACCAACTTCCCGCAGGGCTTCAACACCATGGACGATGCATGGGAGAACCGTTGGCGCGGCGGACCGAACTACGTATTGGGGTGGAGTGCAACGCTTCCCGGCAGCGGCAACGGCGCCAAATCCCTGGGCCAGGAATTGGAAAGCAGCGCGGCATTCGCCAGCTGCCAGGTCAACCGCGTATTCAAGGACGTGTGCTTGCGCGCACCGAACACCTCGGCTGATTTTACCCAAGTCAATTCGATGATTACTTCGTTCCAAGCGCATAACTATTCGCTGCGGCAAGTCTTCGCTGAAGGCGCCGCTTACTGCATGGGGAATTGAGCATGAACGTTACACGAATCACCGGCTTGGCAGCGCTCGCGGCGTCGATTGCCCTAAGCGCCTGCGGTGGCGCGGGTGCTCCGACAACGACCAACCCCGCTCCATCGCAGACCGTAGCTCCGGCCGCCTACTCCGGACCCCCGGCGGCGACCGCCGATGTCACGGCGTTCCAGGTCAATTTCTGGAACAACGTCCGCGTGCAGAACCGCTGTGGTCAATGCCACAACGCAACTTCGCCGGCGCAGATGCCGAATTTTGCGCGCAGCGACGATGTGAATCTTGCCTACGCGCAGGCCAACACCGTGGTCAACCTGGCCACGCCGTCGACCTCCCGCATCGTCACCAAGGTGGCCGGCGGCCATAACTGCTGGCTCGCCGATAACGGTGCCTGCGGCCAGATCTTGACGACCTGGATCGCGAACTGGGCGAGTGCCGCCGGCGCTGCGTCGGCGACCACGGTACAGTTGCAAGCGCCGCCGGATCAAACCGTCGGACAGAGCTTGAACTTCCCGGCAGACCCCACTGATTTTGCGACGACAGTGTGGCCCATCACCAAAGCGAATTGCATAGTCTGCCATTCCACGACCGCGGATCCGTCCGTAAAGCAGTCGCCCTATCATGCGGATCCTGCGCCCGGCGCAGTCGTCGCTTACCCCGCGGCGATTCCGAAGATCGACTTCACCGGCTGCAGTCCGATGGTGGCCGGCAATAGCGACGGCACCAAGACCCCCTTGTCCTGCGGCGTGAATTCACGCCTCTATCAGCGACTGCTGACCGATAACCATAACTGCTGGACCACCTGCGCGGCCGACGCCGCGACGATGCTGGCGGCCATTCAACAATTCGCCGGCATGCTGACGCCGGCCAATATCGATCCGAACCTGGTGGTCAGCAAGGCCTTGTCGCTAACGCAGGGCACCATCGCGAGCGGCGCCAGCCGCTACGACGCGGATACCATTGCCAAGTACGAGTTTCAATCGGTCGTCAACAACACGACCTTTGATACCAGCGGCATCGACCCGTCGGCGGATCTGACGATTTCCGGCAATGTCACCCTGGCCGGCGGCTGGGGCATCAATGTCGGCGCCGGCGGCAAGGCGCAGGCGACGACTCAGGCCAGTAAGAAGATATTCAATTTCATCCAGGCAACCGGTGAATTCTCGGTCGAGGCCTGGGTCGCGCCCGCGCTGGTGGCGGCCGATAAGTCCTACATGGTCAGTTATTCCGGCGGCGACACCACGCGCAACTTCACGCTGGGCCAGACCAACCAGGACTATGACTTCATGCTGCGCACTTCCAATACGGCGCTCACCGGACTGCCGCAATTGCAGACGCCCAACGCAGCGATGGCGCTGCAGGCATCCTTGCAGCACGTCGTGCTCACCTACGACGCCGTCAATGGTCGTCAGATCTACGTCAATGGCGTGGCCGTGGGCCCGCCGGATGCACAGAAAGGCGGCACGATCTCCAATTGGGATAGCACCTTCGCGCTGGTCCTGGGCAACGAGGTGTCCGGCGATCGATCCTGGCAGGGTCTGATCAAGTTCGTCGCCATCCACAGCCGCGCCATGTCGGCCACGCAGGTCATGCAGAACTTCAACGCCGGGGTGGGCGAGCGCTACTACGTGCTCTTTAACGTGTCAACGGTCACCGGGGTGTCGCAGGCCTACGTGATGTTCACGGTCAGCCAATACGATAGCTACGGCTATCTGTTCGACCAGCCGACCTTCGTCTCGCTGGATCCGGCCGTGAATTCAAATCCCAGCACGCTTCCCAGCATCCCCGTGCAGGGAATTCGCATCGGCATCAACGGCACGATCCCGCAGGTGGGTCAGGCCTACATACCGCTCAAAACCACGATAACCGGGGCGAACTACGTACCTACGGGAGAGGTCCTGTCGAACATCGGCACGGTCATCGCCCTGCAGAGTGGTCCCGCTATCGACCAGTTCTTCCTGACTTTCGACAAGCTGGGCAGTCATAGCAACGTGGTCGTCGAGGCGACACCGGCCACGCCGGGACCGGCTCCCGGCCCGGTGGTGGCGGACATCGGCGTCAAAACCTTTGCGCAGGTCAACTCAACCCTGTCGCTGCTCACGGGTGTTCCGACGTCGAACTCGAGCGTCAACGCAACCTACATGGCGGTGCAGCAGCAGCTGCCCCCGACGCCGACGCTCGAGGGCTTCTCGTCGGCAAACCAAGTGGGCGTCGCGCAGTTGGCCATTCAATACTGCAACGTCGCGGTGAATACGCCTTCGCTGCAGGCGCAGCTGTTCGGCGCGCCCTTGAGCGCCGGCCAGTTTACCTCGCAGCCGGGGATTGATTCGGTAACGACCGCGATCGCGAACAAGGTGCTCGGCACCGGCCTGAATAGCCAGCCGGACCCATCGACGGTCACGACCGAACTCAGCACCCTGATTCACACGCTGTGCACGACCAACTCGTGCACCACGACCCAGGGAACGTACGCCGTGGCCGCCGCAGCCTGCGCCACGGCGCTCGGCAGCGCCGATATGTTGATCAATTAAGCAAGACGAATCGAAAGAGGTCTTAAATCATGAGCAAGAAGTCAAAGGCGCTGGGAATACACGATCCGCTGCTGCTGCAGGAGCATCCCCGGCCGCGCACGCGCCGCGAATTCGTCGCGCAGAGCTTCATGACGGGAGCTGCGACGGTCATCGCACCGACACTCGCCGGCATGCTCGCCTATCCGCGGGCCGCGCGGGCGACACTGGCCTCTGACATTCAAGCGGCAGTCAGCGCCTGCGCCATTACGACCGGCGCCGGCAAGATTCCCTTCATCTGCTTCGACCTGGCGGGCGGGGGCAACATTGCAGGCTCCAACGTGCTGGTCGGCGGTCCGAAAGGCCAGCTCGATTTCTTATCGGTGGCCGGCTACAGCAAGCTGGGTCTCCCGGGATCCATGGTGCCCAACGCCAGCGCCGCCGGCAGCTTCGTCGACTCGAGCTTTGGTCTGCGCTATCACACGGACAGCGCTCACCTGAGGGGCATGAAGCTGCGGGCCAGCGCTGCGACGATGGCGGGCACTACCGGCACGATCATTCCCGCCCTGTCGCAGAACGACACCAACACCAATCCGCACAATCCGATGTACGGCATTTACCAGTTCGGTGCTCGCGGCGGCTTGCTCAACCTCATCGGTTCACAGAGTTCTCAGTCCGGGGGCAACTCGATGTCGCCGCCGACCATGGTCATCGCCGCGGCGCAGCCCACCAAGGTCTCGAGTTCGCAGGACAGCTCCGGCCTTGTGAGTACGGGGCAGCTCAGCACGCTGTTGCCCAATTCAGCCGACGTGACCAACGTATTGGAATCCATGAAGCGCATCAGCGATGCCAAATACGCCAAGGTGCTGGCATACCCCAGCGATCCCACTTTAAACGCAATTGCCGTGGGCGGCGTGGTCGCCGGCCAAACGGTTCCGGGCATCCAGGCTTGCGGCTACACCAAGGCCGCTTACATCGTCGACCGATACAACAGCCCCTCGGCGGTCAATCCGGACGTGGATACGAATATCGTCGGTGCGAGCGGCATTTTCACCACGGCGGAGTACCAGGCCAATTCCGACTATCGCAAGACGGCGGCGGTCATGAAACTCGTCATCGATGGCAATGCCGCCGCCGGCACCATTGAGATGGGCGGCTTCGACTATCACTCGGGCAACCGAATGGATGGCGAGGCGCGCGATCTGAATCTCGGCAACTGCATCGGCGCATGCTTGGAATACGCATCGCGGGTCGGCAAGCCGGTCATGATCTATGTGTTCAGCGACGGCTCGCTCGCCAGCAACGGCATGATCGACAGCTCCGTCGGCGGACGCGGCAAAGGCGTATGGACCGCCGACAACCAAAACGTCGCGGCAACCTACTTCCTGGTCTTCAATCCGGCAGGCAGGGCGGTCTCGGCTCAGGTAAATCCGGAAATGAGTTTCCAGATCGGCTACTTCAATGCCGACGGTTCACAAAACACGACCAGCAGCCCCGCGGGCAACAACGTGCCCAACCTGGTGCAGATGGTCGTGCTGAACTACATGGCGCTGCACAGTGCGAACGCCATCGCTCAGTGGCCGACCTTGTTCCCGGCGCCCAACTTGAACAACACACTGGGCTCAGGCACGACGTTGCAGCCCTTGATCGCATGGCAGCCGCTCGCCGGACTGGTGAACGGACGGGTCGCCTGAGTTCGACTTCAAACGGCGAGAGTCTGACTGCGTGGTCAGACCCTTCATCCGCAGCACGCGCCAGCGCTCACATTCCTGTCTCATTCCAGAGACAGACAACTCAATCAATCGCCGGCTTGTAATGTCTACAAGAGTGCGCCGTACGTTGCGGCGAGCCGCGCCGTCCACTTTGCTTGCCGTTCGATGAATTTGCACGAATGTGCGGTAAGTCATGCGGAAATCCAGCGAACACGCCGCCGTTGCGTTGACACTGCGGCTCGCATTGTGCGATTTTGCATAAGGTCTGATCAGGGCAAACTCGCCGCAAGGCGAGGGCGCAAAGCTCCGGTACGGGGCCCATTTTCAAGAGTGAGGTCTAGGACAGCGGGGTTACCAGCGTGATTGATGAATCGCGACGCTGTCGCGTCAGGTTGAGCGTTGCACCGCATGCGTAACACATTGCTCGTCGGCGGACTGGTTCTCAGTGCCGCATTGGCCGCATCGTCGCCGGCCGCCGCGCCGACCATGGTCGGTAAGGAAGCACCGGATTTTGCGTTGCGCGGATTGGATGGCCGAAACTTGCGCCTGTCCGAATTTCGCGGCCAGGTCGTCTTGGTGAATTTCTGGAGTCGCTCGGACGGGGACTCGCGCCAGCAGATGCCGGCGCTCGATCGCATCAATATTACCTACCAACGCGCCGGTCTCGTGGTCCTTGGCGTGTCGGTGGACGATGACTTGCGGCGTTCGAAAGAGTTCGCGGCAGCCATGGGCGTGTCGTACCCGATCCTGTTCGATACGGGCACCAAGATCGGTAGGGACTATTTGTTGCAAAAAATGCCCATGACGATCCTGGTGGATCGCTCGGGCATCGTGCGTTATTCGGCCGTTGGCTTCAAGAGCGGCGGCGAGCGCGTTTATCTTGATCAAATCCGCGAATTGCTGCGCGAGTAAAACGACAGGTCAGTTATGAATCTCAAGCATCGAATTGTATCGATCATGGTCTGCGGCGCATTGCTGTCCCCGGCGTGGATGGCCATGGGCCAGACGGCGCCGCCGGCCGCGGATGCCCCCGGGGCGGACGCGCCTGCGCCGCCGGCGGGGCTCAAGACTCTGGATCAAGAGGTGCAGGGCCTGAAGAAAGATGTCGTCGATCTGAACAAAGATCTGTTCGTGCTGCAGGAAGAACTGCTGTTTCCGGCCAACACCCAGGTCGCGCTCTACATCTCGATGGACGTCGGCGCCTTTTTCGCGTTGGACTCGGTTACGGTCAAAATCGACAACAAGGAAGTCAAGAATTATCTATACACGGCGCGCGAGGCCGATGCCTTGCTCAAGGGCGGTGTGCAGCAAATCTACTTGGGGAATTTGAAGGTCGGCAGGCACGAACTGGTGGCATTCTTCACCGGCAAGGGTCCGGTGGAGCGTGACTACAAGCGCGGCGCCACGATCAATTTCGACAAGGGCGTCGGCGCAAAGTATCTGGAACTTAAGATCACCGACCGCGTTCCCAAGCATCAACCTGAGTTCATGATCAAAGACTGGGAATGATGCGTGCAAGGCGTGATTAACACACTTCGGCCGCTGCTCCTCGGCGGGTTGCTGCTGGCAGTGCCGTTTGCGGTATCGCCTGCCAAGAACGTCAAGCCGGATCCGAATGGCTTGGCCCCGCATGCGGTTCAGGACCTCGCCTACGGCGACGTGCTGTTCTATTTCTTTGAGGATGACTATTTTGATTCGATCACTCGCCTGCTGGCCGCGCGCCAATTGGGACGCATCCCGCATACCCCTGACGAGGCCGAGTTGTTGCTGGGAGGTTTGTACCTATCCCTCGGTGAGCATGTCGAGGCCGGCAGAATTTTCGAGGCTTTGCTGAACAAGAACACCTCGGAGTTTGTGCGCAATAGGGCCTGGTTCTACCTTGGAAAGGTTTGGTATCAGCGCGGTTACCTCGAGGAGTCCGAGCACGCGCTGCGCCAGGTGTCGGACAAGATGGACCCGCGCATCAACGCCGAGCGCTACATGCTGCTGGCGCAGCTCATGATGCGCCAGGGGCGCTACGACGAGGCCATCACGGCACTCGGCGGCTGGCATGGCGCGCCCGACTGGACGGCCTATGCACAATTCAACCTAGGGATTGCCCTGGTGCGCAGGAACCGTCTCCCTGAAGCCATCCCCTATCTGGATCGGGTCGGCAACATGCAGACTCGCAGCGAGGAATTGCTGGCACTCAAGGACAAGGCCAATCTGGCGCTCGGCTTCGCGCTGCTGCAGGCGCAGCGCGCGGCCGAGGCAAAGCCCATCTTGCAGCGAGTACGGCTCGAGGGTCCCTATTCGAGCAGGGCGTTGCTGGGAGTCGGATGGGCGGATGCCGGCATGGGCGAATTCAAGCGTGCTTTGGTGCCGTGGATGGAGCTTCGCAAGCGCAGCTTGCTCGACTCCGCGGTGCAAGAGTCTTTTCTCACCGTGCCGTATGCGTACGCTCAGTTGTCGGCCATGGGCCAGGCGGCCGAATTCTACAATTCAGCCATCGAATCCTTCGACAGTGAACTCAAGCGCATTGACGATTCGATCGAAGCTATTCGCAGCGGCAAGCTGCTCGATCGTCTGTTGAACGACGACAAGAAGGACACGCTGACCTGGTATTGGCAGCTCACGACCGTGCCGAACGCACCCGAGTCGCGGTATTTGTATGCGCTTTTGGCGAGCAACGAATTTCAAGAAGGATTGAAGAATTATCGCGAACTCAATTTCATGAGCCGCAATCTGGACGATTGGCGGGATGATGTCTCGGCCTACGATGACATGCTCGATACCCGTCAGGAGGCCTACAACCGGCGCGTGCCGAAGGCCGATGCCGTCCTGGCCGCGACCAATCTTGACGGGTTGACTCAAAAACGCGTGGATTTCGAATCGCGCATCAATGAGATTGAGAAATCCAACGATGTGGCCGCCTTGGGCACCCCTGAGGAGCAGAAGACGTGGGCGCGCTTGAGGCGCGTCGAGGAGTATCTGACGGCGCATGCGGATGATCCGGATTTGAGCGACATGCGCGAAAAGCATCGCCTCATGAAGGGCGTCATGTACTGGCGCCTGTCGGAGAGTTTCAAGGCCAGACTGTGGAATGAACGGCGTTCGGTCAAGGAACTCGAAGGTCAGCTCAAGGAAACGCAGAAGCGCGCCGTGCTGGTCAGACAGGCGCGCGTAGGAACAACGCTGACGACCGGCCGGTACGCCGCGCGCGTGGCGGCCGTCCGCGCGCGCATCGATCAATTGCACGAGCGCATGGCCGACATTTCGGAGCGGCAGAACCTATACCTGCAATCGCTGGCCATCCGCGAGCTGCAAGGCCAGAAGCAGCGCATCGAGACCTACGAGTTGCAGGCGCGCTATGAACTGGCGGCGATTTACGACAGGACGTCAAACGGGCCGCCGAAAGCACGGCCGAGCACGCCGCCAACCGCGCCGCAGGACACACCGCCAAACTCACCGCCGCTCACGCCGCCAAACTCACCGCCGCTCACGCCGCCAACCGCGCCGCAGGACCCGCCGCCGGACCCGCCGACGGTTAAGCCATGAGGGTTTCGTTCCCACGACTGACATGTAGCGCCGCCATACTGGCTGCCATGGCACTCAGTCCGGCGATGAGCGTCGCTGCGCCTAAAAAACCGGCGACCATCAAGGATCTCGACAATCAGCAGGTCGATATCAGCCCTGATCCTCCGAGGAATGTGGATTCGGCCAAGACCATGGAGAGCTACAAGCGCTTCTTGGACCTGAATGCGGGGGATGCGGCCTTGCGTTCCGAGGCACTGCGTCGACTGGGCGATTTGAACCTGGAGAGCTCGGAATCCGAACGCATCGAGCGCGAGCTGGCCACCAACGAGGGATTGCGGGCCACCGAAGCCATTCATTTGTATTCCGCGCTGCTGAAGGCGTATCCCAAGTATGAGCGTAATGATTCGGTGCTCTACCAGCTGGCCCGAGCCTATGAGCTGAACGCGCAGCCGGACCGGGCGCTGGCGTCCCTGGATCGGCTAGTGGCGCAGTATCCGAACAGCCACTTTATCGACGAGACGCAATTTCGCCGCGGCGAGCTGCTGTTTTCGGAAAAGGCGTACCCGAAGTCGCAGGCCGCGTACGAAGCCGTCATCAAGGTCGGTTCCTCGTCCGCTTTCTACAACCAGAGCCTGTACAAACACGGTTGGTCGCTGTTCAAACAGGGCGAAAATGAACGCAGCCTGGACTCGTTCGCCGGCGTTCTCGATTCAGTGCTGATTTCAAAGCGCGACCCGCGCGCATTGATCGAGATCGATACGTTGAGCCGCCCCAATCGGGAATTGGTTGAAGACACTTTCAGAGTGATGTCGATTACCTTCTCCTACCTCGATGGCCCGAAGACCGTCGCCGACTTCGTGAAGAACCGCAAACCGCGGCCTTACTCCTATCTCTTGTATGCGCGGTTGGGTGATCTGTACATGGAGAAAGAGCGCTACACCGATGCGGCCGACAGCTATCGCGCTTTTGTTTCACAGGATCGCAACAACGAGAAAGCGCCTCTATTGGAAATGCAGGCGATCGAGGCGTATTCAAAAGGCGGTTTCCCGCAATTGGTGCTGCAGGGCAAGAAGGAATTCGTCGAAAATTACAGTTTCGGCACGGCGTACTGGCATGGCCGCGACCCCAAGGGTGAACCGAAAGTGGTGGCGGTGCTGAAGACCAACCTCAAGGATGTGGCGCAGTACTACCACGCCCAGGCGCAACGCAGCAAAGATGTCGCAGATTATCAAGAGGCGGCGAAATGGTATCGCAGCTACCTTCGATCGTTCCCGGACGATCCGGGTTCTGCGGTGACCAATTACCTGCTGGCCGACACACTGTTCGAGAGCAAGCAATATCTGGACGCCGCCCAGGAATACGAAAGTACCGCGTATCACTACGGCGATCACGAGAAGGCCGCGGCGGCAGGTTATGCGGCGATCATCGCCTACGGCAAGCAAGAAGAAACGCTGTCGGGCGAGCCCAAGGCGACTTTGCACGCGAAGACGACCGACAGCTCATTGAAGTTTGCGCAAACATTTCCTGCGCACCCGGAGAGCGCGCAGGTCCTGACGCGCGCCGCCACGGATCTCTACGCGGCGAAGGATTATCCGCGGGCGGTCTCCGCCTCCGAAGCACTTCTGGCCAGGCAGCCTGCGGTGGACGTCGCCAAACAACGTATTGCGTGGACGGTCATCGGCAATTCGAACTTCGATCAAGGCGTGTTCGACAAAGCCGAAACCGCCTATACGCACGCGCAAGCATTGATGCCGCCGAATGATCCGGAGCGCGGGGTCATAGTCGAACGTCTTGCCGCTTCGATCTACAAGCAAGGAGAGCAAAAGAGCAAGTCCGGCGACAGTGCCGCGGCCGTCGACGACTTCCTGCGGGTGGCGGCCCTTGCGCCCTCATCCAAAGTCCGCGCGAATGCGGATTTCGATGCAGCGGCGCTACTCGTCACGGAAAAACAATGGGACCGCGCCATCGTCGTCTTGGAAGGGTTCCGCCGCAATTTTCCGCAGAGCCCGCTGCAGGCCGACGTGACCCGCAATCTCGCCGTGGCCTATACGGAATCGAACAAACCCGGTCAAGCGGCCGTTGAATTCGAGCAGATTGCGCAATCGCCGAAAGAGACGCCGGAGGTGCAGCGCGAAGCGACCCTGCAGGCGGCGGACTTGTACGACAAGGCGGGCAACGCGGCGAAGTCGCGCACCATGCTGGAAGCATTCGTGAAGCACTTCCCGCAACCCATGGGCCCGGCCATGGAAGCGCGCAACAAATTGAGCGTGATTGCCGGCAAGGCCGGCGATTTCAGCGGACGTGACTACTGGCTCAAGGACATCATTGCCGCTGACCGTTCGGCCGGCGCGGCGCGCAACGACCGCAGCCGGGCACTGGCGGCCAAGGCGAGCCTGACCGTGGCGGCTCCGGTTCGCGAAGAGTTCAAGAGCATCAAGCTGGTTGTGCCGCTGAAGAAATCTCTCGCCGAGAAGCGCAAAGCGATGGAGGCTGCGCTCAAGGCCTATGAGGCCGCCGCCGACTATCAGGTGGCCGATGTCACCACGGCCGCAACTTTTGAGAGTGCGGAACTGTACAGACAGCTGGGCAAGGATCTGATGAGTTCGGAGCGCCCGAAGAATCTCAAGAAGGACGAACTGGAGCAATACGATGTGTTGCTCGAAGAGCAGGCTTTCCCGTTCGAAGAGAAGGCCATCAAATTACATGAAGTCAACGCCGCGCGAACCAAGGACGGCACCTACGATGAGTGGGTGCAGAAGAGTTTTGCGGCGCTGGCGCAGCTCAATCCAGGCCGCTACGGCAAGGTGGAAATCGGTGAACAGCAGGTTGAATCAATTCGCTAGTCTGGGCGCGATGGCGCTGCTGGCAGGTTGTCACGGCGCGCCGGTGAAAGCCCCGCCGCAGGCGGCTGCTCCCGTTGCAGCCGCGGGCGCATCGAGCCCATCGAGCGCGGCGAGCCAAACGGCTCCAGCCCCCGCCAACGGCGTTGAGGGGCCAAATACCACGGGCCAAACCGGCAACCCCGCCGGCGCGTCCGGCGCTGCACAGCCAACGGCGCCAGGCGGCGCTGCGCCGCCTGAGCAGCTCGCGATCCCATTTCGCGCCGCGCAACAGTACAGCCTAGCGCTGCAATTGATGAAGTCGGGCCGCAGCACGGACGCGGAACTCGAGTTCAAGCAGCTCATCGTTGCCTACCCGCAATTCGCAGGGCCGCAATTGAATCTGGGGTTGCTGTACTTGCACGATTCGCGGCTGAACGAAGCGGAGGCCGCATTCAAGGCCGCACTGACGTTGACGCCGTCCAATCCAATCGCGGGCGATGAGCTCGGGATCGTCGAGCGCAAGCTCGGAAAGTTCAGCGATGCTGAGGCGGCCTACCTGCGCGCGATTAGCGCTGAACCAAACTACGCGCCGGCGCATCTCAATCTGGGCGTGCTCTACGATTTATACATGGCAGAGCCGCAGAAGGCGCTCGAACAATTTGAGCGCTACATCGAAATCGCCGGCGAAAACAAACAAGTTGCCGGCTGGCTGGTGGAATTACGCAAGCGCGTCGGTGCGCCGGCAGCTGCCGCCAAGAAGGAGCCCGCATGAACAATTTGTCGAAATCGTTGGGGTTGAGCGTGCTGTGTCTGGCGTTGAAAGCCAACGCACAGCAACCTGCGCCTGCCACGGCCCCGAGCGACCCACCGGCGCCTGCCGCGGCACCGGCTCCTGCAGCGGCACCGGCTCCTGCGGCGGCGCCCGTGGCGGCTCCGGCAAAGCCCCCTAAAGCCACCGCCCAGTCCGAGGCCGGCGAACCGCGTGCCCACACCTCTCGGCCTACCGGCGCCCAATCCGAGGCTGGCGAGCCTCGTGCCAACACCTCCAAGGCCCCGCCTGCCGCTACCCGCCCCCCAGCGGCGGCAGGCCAGAAGGCTCCGGGCGTCACCGATCGGCTGGAATTGGGTACGGCCACCGTGACCGGCGACCGCGAGCAGCCGAAGGTCATGTACATCGTGCCCTGGAAGAAGTCGGATATTGGCGATTTGACCGGAAAACCCATGAACAGCCTGGTTGACGAGATCCTGGCGCCGGTCGATCGGGACGTGTTCAAACGCGAAGTCGTCTATTACAAGGCTGTGCAAGCCGATGCGTCCCAAAATGGTGCGCCAGGCCGCCCGTCGGAGCAGGGTGAGAAGTGAGTCATAGCCGATTTTACGGAATCTGGTTGAATTACATATTAGGACGAAGAGTCCACTTAGGAGCGCGCAGATGAATTTCATGAATTCGGCAGTCAACTTCTTCAAGGACGGTGGGCTGTTCCTGTACCCCCTGGCCTTGATTTTCGTGGTCGGCGTATCGATCGCCTTTGAGCGGTACGTGTATCTGACCCGCGAAACCATCCGCAATCGCAGTCTATGGGATGCCCTGGTACCGGCAATGAGCGCCGGTAACTTCAAGCAAGTGGTCGGGCTTACGCACAACTCCAAGGCCTCGATCGCCACCATCCTGAACTACGGTGTCGCACGAGTCGCGAGCGCCCGCCGACGCGATGACATCGAGAAAGCCATGGATGAGAGCCTGCTCGAAGTGATCCCGCGAATCGAAAAGCGCACCCACTATTTGTCGTCTTTGGCGAACGTCGGCTTGTTGATCGGATTGCTGGGCACCATCACCGGCCTCATCGGCGCTTTCAGCGCCGTGGCGACCGCGAATCCGGCCGAGAAGGCCAGCTTGCTGGCCGCGGCGATTTCGGTTGCGATGAACAACACCGCATCCGGATTGTTCGTCGCCATCACGCTGCTGCTGTCGCACATGTTTCTCGAGTCCAAGACCACCTCGCTGATCGACAGTCTGGAGATTGCGTCGGTGAAGTTTTTGAACTCGATCACCGAGCGTCAAACCGACAAGACGCACGAACCCGCGGCACCGGCGCCGTCGGTGCGATCTCCCGCGGCTGCCCGCGGCACCATCTAGGTCGAAGGCCCCGCCAGGTCCTCTCCCATGAAGTCAAAAGCTGCGCGCCTCGTCCGACGCAATCACGCCCGCTACCACCACGGGCGCGATGACCTGAACATCGTGCCGATGATCGACATGATGGTGATCTTGGTATTTTTCTTGATTTTTACAGCCGTGTTTTCCAAGACGAATATCCTCCAGCTCAATCTCCCGGCCACCAGCACCGCTCCTGTCGAGTTGCCGAAGGGTCTGAAGCTCGAGGTGATCATTCGTCCCGACGATCTTGTCGTGAACGACCGCAATTCAGGACCGCTCAAGGTGATCGCCAATACCGACGCCGGTTATGATTTGGAGCATTTGTCGGAATTTATGCGCCAGGTGAAGTCGCAGTTTCCCGAGATGACCGACGCGACCATCTTGCCGGGACCGGCAGTACCCTACGACACACTGGTGCAGGTGATGGACACCGTGCGCATTTATCAAATTCCGGTGGCACCATTTTCCAAAGCGGAACTGTTCCCCGACATCGCCATTGCGGATGCGCCGATATGACATCATATCGCATCAAACGGCATCGACAGCGGCGGCACGGCGCGAACCATTTCGCGCTGATTCCATTCATCGACATGATGACCATCTTGGTGGTGTTCTTGTTGGCGCACACGGCTGAAGTGGATATTCTGCCGAACACCAAGAATATTTCGATCCCGCAGTCCATTTCCGACCGCAAGCCCAGCGCCGCCATAGTCGTCATGATCACCAAGGATTCACTGTTCGTGGACGGCGTGTTGGTGGGCTCGCTGCAGGACGTCGTCGCCAATCAGGGTCCCTTCTTTGCACCGCTGAAGACGGCGCTGATGGCGCAAAACGACCGCAGCATTCACAGCGCGCAGCAAACGGACATTGCCAAGCGCGAAGTCACCATCATGGGCGACAAGAGCACGCCTTACAGCGTGCTGAAGAAAATCATGTTGACCTGCAGCGAAGCCGAGTACGGCAAGGTGTCCTTTGCCGTGGTCGAACGCGAACGGGCGGCGACTTGAAATGGCCGCCATGAATCCCGCAAACCTCGTTCCGACCGGCCTGGTGCCTTACTACCGGCGTTATGATTTGCCGTGGGCGCCGTCCGAGGAGACCGAGCGGCGCTTCCGCGTCATTTTGCGCAATCTGGCCATCGTGTTTACGATCGTCGCCGTGATCATGCCCTTCCTGCCGCGAACCGAGCGGGTCAACAACACCGATTCCTTGCCCGAGCGCGTGGTGCAGCTGGTCCTGGAGCCGCCGCCGCCACCGCCGCCACCGCCGCCTCCGCCGCAGGAGAAGCCCGTCGAGAAGGTGCCGGTCGCCAAAACGCCGACGCCTCCTCAGCCGGTCGATCCGCGCATCAAAGCCTCCAAGAGCGGCTTGCTGGCGAATCTCGACGATCTGGCGGCGCTGCGCGATCAGATCGATCTGGACAAATTTCAGAAAAACCAGCAGAAGACCACCGACCCAGGCGATGTCAGCCAGGTGACGCGCAACATCATCAGCTCCAAAGCCGGGGGTACCAGCGGCGGCATCAGCGCCCCCACCAGCAGCGGACTCGCCTCGGGCTCAGGCTCATTGCGCGGCATCTACACGACGCAGGTGAAGGATCCCAATCTCGGCGCCTCGGGTCAGGCGGCCACCCGTGCGGGGGGCAGCGGCAAGGCCTCGCGCAGTGCCGACGAAATTGCTTTGGTGTTCACCAAGAACAAGGGGTCCATCGATGCGATGTACGCGCGCGCACTGCGCGATAACCCCGCGCTGCAGGGCAAGGTCGTCATCGAGTTGACCATAGCGCCTTCCGGCGATATAACGGCGGCGCGCATCATTTCCTCGGAACTCAAGGAGCCGGAGTTTGAGAGCAAGCTGCTGGCGCGAATTCGTCTCTTCAAGTTTGAAGCCAAGGATGTAGCCGCTTTGACAGCCACCAAACCCATCGACTTCTTCCCCGCCGGATGAACATTCAATCTGAAATCGAGTTCTTCAGCGACCTGGGCCTCGTCGACAAGGCCCGATTCATCACGCGCTTGATTTGTGAAATCGCCGAAGAAGCCAAGGTCGGCGACGGCAACGACGCCGTTCGTTACAAATTCGCCAACGAGATGAGCCAACGATTGGCGCGCTTTACCTACCAAATCCTGGGCGAAGACCCTGCGCGCCCTCAAGACGATGTCGTGATCCGCATGTTGTTGGGGTCGCGGGCGGACAAAAACGCTCAGCGCATCATGCACAACGCGTACCGGCGCGTCTTGACGAGTTTCGAAAGTTTCGACACCACGGTGCTGCTGAATCCTCACTAAGATTTCGCAAGAACGGTGCGCCGCGCGGGCTCCTCAGGTTGATCGGTGTCGGTCTCGAACAGGTGCAATAGCTGTTCCGCCGATTCACGCGTGGTCGCCAAAAACTTGCTCTCATCGTCTTTGACCGCTTGCTGCCTGGCCATGGTCGCTTCGTCATGGACGCGGAATTGGCGCACCGTTTCCATGGCGTTGGATTTCGACAACCCCAAGGATTCGAGTACCTGCACCGACATCTCCAGGCTCGACACCAAGGTCTCCCGGATCATGTAGCGCACCTCCAAGTCCATCAAGCGAAACGCGTGTTGGCGATTGCGTGCCCGCGCAAAGATTTTCAGATGCGGGAAATGTTTGCGGATCAATTCCGCCGTTCTCACCGACGCCTCGACATCATCGATGGCCAGCACGAAAATCTCGGCATTCTCGGCGTGAGCCGCGCGCAGCAACTCCAGCCGCGATGCGTCGCCGTAAAATACTTGATTGCCGAAGCGGCGCAGGAAATTCACCTGGGTCTGGTTGGCTTCGAGCGCGGTGAAGGAGATTTTCCTCGCCAGCAGGATGCGGCCGACGATTTGGCCGAACCGGCCAAATCCCGCGATGATGACCTTTGGATCCAGCTCGACCGGCGTATCGAACGGGCGGCCGTCCGATTCATTCGCCTTGAACGTGACGTCGTAAATCGCCAGCAGCATCGGACTCAAGATCATGGAGGCGGTGACGACCAGCACCAACAGCTCGGCAATTTCGGTGTCCATGATCCTCAAGGTCGCGGCGATGCCGAACAGCACAAAGGCGAATTCACCGCCCGAGGGCAGGCTGATGGAAAGTCCGCGGCTGGCGGCGGGCGAGAGCCCGGATACCCGGCCGATTGCCCAGAGAATGCTGATCTTGAGCAGCATGAAGCCAATGGTCAGACTGATGATGAGCAAGGGCCTTTCGCGCACCAGCTGCAAATTTGCCGACATCCCGACGCTGATGAAAAACAGGCCCAGCAGCAGGCCTTTGAAGGGCTCGATATCGGCCTCGAGTTCGTGGCGGAATTCGCTGTCGGCCAGCAGCACGCCGGCGAGGAAGGCGCCCAGAGACAACGACAGGCCGACTTGGCTGACCAGCAGCGCGGTTCCCAATACGATCAAGAGGCCCGCGGCCGTGAATGCCTCCGCCACACCCGAGGCGGCGATGATCCGCAGCATGGGACGCAACACGTAGCGGCCGCCGACGATGACCGCCGCCAACACGGCGATGAACTTGATCACCAGCCAGCCGCCGGGGCCCGCGGTTTTTGCGGAGGCGACGGCGAGCAGGGGCAGCAGCGCCAAAACCGGCATTACCGAGACGTCCTGAAACAGCAGGATGCTGAATGCGGAGCGGCCGAACTGGGAGTTGAGCTGACCGCGCTCCGCCAGCAACTGCAGCGCCAGCGCCGTGGAAGACATCGACAGAGCGAAGCCAATGACCACGGCGGATTGCCAAGTCTGCTCGAACACAAAGTAGGCGCCGGCGCCGATGCATGCCGCGGTGGCCGCGACCTGCGCCGACCCCAAGCCGAAAATCGATTTGCGCAGCACCCACAGTCTCGACGGCTGCAATTCCAGCCCTATCACGAACATGAGGAGTACGATGCCGAACTGCGCGATATTCTGAGTGGCGTCGACGCTGCTGATCAATCCCAGACTGGCCGGACCGATGATGATCCCGGCTGTCAGGTAGCCCAAGACCGATCCCAGCTTGAAACGGCGGAAAATGGGTATCGCAATGACCGCGGAGGCGAGAAATATAGCGATCTGCGCCAACAAGCTCATACTATTTCTCCTTAGATCTCCTGTGAGAGCCTAGCATTATGTATCGCCAAAGCATTCAATTTCCGGTCAAGGACGCCTCGCTGCGCGAGGACGTGCATGCGCTCGGCGGCTTGATCGGTGAAACGCTTCGCGACCAAGGAGGCGAGGAGTTCTTCAAGCTCGTCGAGGGCGATCGACTTGCGGCGATCCTGCGCCGCGAGGGCGACGCCGGCGGCGCGGCGGAATTGCAGCGGCGCACTCAAGGCCGATCGCCGTCGGCGGCCACCGATCTTACCCGCGCGTTTTCCATCTGGTTCATGGCGGTGAACACGGCCGAAAAAGCGCACCGCGTACGCCGGCGCCGCGAATACCTGAGCGATTCCAGCACATCGCAGCCGGGCGGAATCGCGGATTGCATCGGACGTCTGCGGCGCTCCGGCGTGTCGCTCGAACAGGCGCTGCAACTCATCGGTCGCATGAGCATAGAGCCGGTATTCACCGCGCATCCCACCGAATCCACACGGCGCACCATCTTGCGCAAGCAGCAGCACATTGCGCATGACCTGCTGGATCGTACCAATCCCACCTCCACGCGGGCGGAGCTGGACATGCTGTGGGCCCGGGTACGGCTGCAGATCACCAGCATCTGGCAGACCGAGGAGCATCCTCGCGAGGGCCTGACGGTCGTTGACGAACGCGAGCATGTGCTGTTTTATTTGATTGACATTCTTTACCGGGTCGTGCCGCTGTTCTACGAGGAGATCGAGGCGGCGCTGGCGAACGCCTATTCCGTGCCGGTTGAAACGCTCGACGTGCCGAATATCTTGCGCTTCGGATCCTGGGTGGGCGGAGACATGGACGGCAATGCAGACGTGCATGGCAAGACGATTCGCGAGACCTTGCAACGGCATCAGCAACTGATCGTGTCGACCTATTTCAGCGAATGCGAACAGCTGGCCGAGTCATTGAGCCAAAGCGCGAATCGGGTCGGCGTGAGTTCCGCTCTTGCCGCGCGCATCGACTCCTACGCGACCCTTCTGCCGGGAGCGAAAGCCCTGGCGCCTGCGCGGCACGATCGGATGCCTTATCGCGTGTTCTTCGGGCAGATCAGCGAACGGCTCAAGGCTAGCTACGAAGGCAGGCCCAACGCGTATCAGAATCCGGATGAATTGCTGTCCGACATCGGGTTGGCCGCGGAGAGTCTGCTCGAGAATCGGGGACGCCATGCCGGATATTTCTTGGTGCGCCGGCTCATGCGGCGCGTGCGCACTTTTGGATTTCATCTGGCGACGCTGGATGTCATTCAACATGCGCGCGCGCATGACGAGGTCATTGCGCAAGGCCTGGATCTGAAGACCTGGCCGTCGCTGCCGGCCGCGGAACGGCTGCAGCGGTTGCGTGATCTGCTGGTTCGCGATCAGGGGCCCATCACGGCATTCGATGCCATGGGCCGGCGCAGTCTGTGGGTGTTCGAAGCCATTGCCCAGGCGCGTCATAAATTCGGCGGCCGCGCCATCGGCGAGTACATCGTGAGCGGCGCGCGGGGGCCGGAAGACATCCTCGCCGTGCTGCTGTTGGCGAGATGGGCCGATATCACCGACAAGCGTACCGGCGAGTCCCCGCTTGATGTCGCGCCGCTGCTCGAATCGATTGCCACCTTGGAAGCGGCGGGAGATGTGTTGGCCGCACTGCACGCCGAGCCTGCCTATCGCCGTCACCTTGAGTCGCGCGCCAATCGCCAAATGGTGGTGATCGGATACTCCGACACCAACAAACAAGGCGGCATCGCCGCATCGCGCTGGGCCTTGCAGGTGGCGCAGGTGCAGTTGTTGGACGCGGCGCGCGCAACCGGGATCAATTTGTTGATTTTTCACGGCCGCGGCGGCACGCCGGCGCGCGGCGGCGGCCGCACCGAACACCTGGTCGAATCGCTGCCAAGCGGTGCCATGCGAGGCGTCCTGCGTTTGACGGAGCAAGGCGAAGTGGTCAATCAGAGCTACAGCCTGCGTCCCATTGCGATGCGCACGCTCGAGCGCACATTCGCATCCGTGGCACTGGCCACGGCGCAGGCAGCACCGATGCCGCCGGTTCCCCCGGACCAAATCGCGGCCATGCGCAGCATCGCGGCACACAGCCTCAAGGCGTATCGCGATCTGGTTTTCGGCAGTCCGGAGTTTTTCGAATACTTCCGCGCCGCGACGCCGCTGGACGTCATCGAGCGCATGCACATTGCCTCACGGCCGGCGGCGCGGGCAGACGGCACGGGCGTGCAAGCGCTGCGCGCGGTTCCATGGGTATTCGCGTGGACTCAAAGCCGGCATATGTTGCCGGGATGGTTCGGCTTCGGCAGCGGTTTGCAGGCGGCGTTTGAGCAGCACGGCGAGGAGGTCATTGCCCGAATGACGGCGCAGTGGCCTTTCTTCGGCCACTTGCTCGACGACGTGGAGGCCATGCTGGGGCGAACGGATTTGGAAATCGCCGGTCATTACGATGCGCTTGCGCCGGACCCACTGCGCACCTTCGCGCAACCCATCGCGAAGGAATACGCATTGACCGTGCGCCATGTGCTGCACCTGCGCGGCTCAGCCCGGTTGCTCGACAGCGATCCGACGCTGCAGCGCTCGATCAAACTACGCAACCCCTATGTCGACCCGATGCATCTCATGCAGGTGGATTTATTGCGGCGCTGGCGCGCGACGCAGCGGCAGGATCAAGCTTTGTTCGGGGCATTGCGGGCCACCATCAGCGGCATCGCGCAAGGCTTGCAGGCGACGGGTTGACGTGCTCCAGCGCCCTATAAAAAGGGCTTGCGGGGGCTCGCGGCCAAACTCAGATAGGCCGCTCTAGCATTCCGGCACGTTGACCGCGAGGCCGCCTTGCGAGGTCTCCTTGTAGATCGTCGACATATCCAGCCCGGTCTGGCGCATGGTGTTGATGACCTGGTCGAGCGACACCTTGTGCGAGCCGTCGCCCCGCAGCGCGAGACGCGCCGCATTGATGGCCTTGACCGATCCCATGGCGTTGCGCTCGATGCAGGGAATCTGCACCAGGCCCGCCACCGGATCGCAGGTCAGTCCCAGATTGTGTTCCATGCCGATTTCGGCGGCATTTTCGATTTGCTCGTTGCTGCCGTGAAGCGCCGACACCAAACCGGCGGCCGCCATGGAACAGGCAACGCCGACCTCGCCCTGGCATCCCATCTCTGCCCCTGATATGGATGCATTTTGCTTGTACAGCATGCCGATGGCGCCGGCGGTGAGTAAAAAACGCACAATCCCGCCATCATCCGCCCCGGCTTCGAAGCGCCGGTAGTAGTGCAGCACAGCAGGCACGATGCCGGCGGCGCCGTTGGTGGGCGCGGTGACCACCTGTCCGCCTGCGGCATTTTCTTCGTTGACGGCGAGCGCATAGGCGTTGACCCAATCCAATGCATGCATGGGGCTTTGAGGGTCGCCGCTCATCAATTGCCGATACAGCTTGGGCGCCCGCCGCCTGACGCCCAACACCCCCGGCAACAGGCCTTGGGCGTCGAACCCCCGGCGCGCGCAATCCTGCATGACCTGCCAGATGCGCAACAGTCCCTCATGCACTGCGGAGTCGCTACGCCAGGTGCGTTCGCGGGCGAGCATGAGTTCATGGATCTCCAGGCCCTGCGCCTTGCCGTGCGCGAGCAGCTGCGCGCCGGAGCCGAAGTCGTAGGGCGCCTGCGGCCGTGCGGTGCCTGCATCCACTTCGGCGCCGGCACGAATCACGAACCCGCCGCCGATGCTGTAGTACTCCTCGCGCGCCAAGACCTTGAGCGCGGCGTCGTGCGCGGTGAAGCGCATGCCGTTGGAATGGCCGGGCAAAACCTGATCGGTGTGAAACAGCAGGTTCAGAGGCTCATCGAAATCGACCTCGTGTCTGCCAAGCAATCGCAGGCGTTTGGCGCCGCGAATCCGCTGCAGGGTGGGCTCAACCGCCGCGGAATCGATGGTGTCGGGACTCATGCCCTCGAGACCCAATAGAATTGCGCGATCCGTGCAGTGCCCGCGGCCGGTCAGCGCGAGAGAGCCATACAGCTGCGCGGAAACTTGGACCGTGTCGGTCAGCACACCGCGGGTGCCAAGCAGCTCGGCGAAGCCGCGCGCGGCGTTCATGGGACCCATGGTGTGGGAGCTGGAGGGGCCGATGCCGATCTTGAATATATCGAAAACACTCAGACTCATGCGCACAACCATTTCAAAGCCGGTAGCAGCACATGATACGCCGCGGCAACCAGGCGCGCCCAAGTGGAGCGCGCCGGTGAGGCGCAAATGCTAAACTACGCCGATAACAAAGTGTTTCGCTGGCCGACAACAATTCAACGGAGTGTCCTATGATTCGCTATCCCCTGGTTCTCGCGGCGTCGTTAATCGCGTCGCTGTCGCTTTCCGCAACCTGCGTCCAAGCAGCGAGCATTCCCGCCAATATCAGCGCGGCAGTCGCCGACAGTAATAGACCGGATGCCGATAAGCAGCGCGACGCCAATCGCAAGCCTGCCGATACGCTGGTGTTCCTCGGCGTAAAATCCGGCGAGAAAATCGGCGAGATCATACCGGGAGGCGGCTACTTCACCCGGATTTTCAGCAAGGCCGTGGGTCCCAAGGGCCATGTGTACGCGCTGGTGCCGGAGCGGCCGGCCAATGCGCCTGCGGACATGCCGGATCTGGCGGCGCGAGTGAAGGCGATCGCCGCCGACGCGAACTATTCCAATGTGAGCGTCGTCGTCGCGCCGTTGGCCACACTCGCCGCAGCGGAGCCGGTCGACCTGGTGTTCACGTCGCAGAACTATCATGACTTGCACAATTTTCCGGTCGATGTGGTGGCGTTCAACAAGACTATTTTCGATTCGCTGAAGCCCGGCGGATTGTACGTCGTGCTCGACCATTCGGCGGAAGCCGGGTCCGGCGTGCGCGATACCAATACGCTGCACCGAATCGACGCCGATGTGGTGAAAAAGGAAGTGACGGCGGCCGGATTTGAGTTCGTCGGCAGCAGCAAAATATTGGCAAATTCGAGCGACACGCGCACTGGGAAGGTGTTCGATCCGGCCATCCGCGGCAAGACCGATCAGTTCATATTAAAATTCCGTAAGCCAAAGAAGAAATAGCATGCAAACGCGCCTTGGGTTCCTCAAGGAATACTCCCTGCGGGCCTCAGGGCGCGGCGCTGTCGTCAAAAGCGAACTCTGGGCCTTATTTCCTGTCAACTGGCAAGGATGTTGGACGTTGAGTTGCAAAGGGACGAGGGTTTGAAGGCATGAAATTTGTAAATTATCGGCGTATTTCACGAGCGATCGGCGTTGCCGTTCCAGCCGCGCTGCTGGGACTGTTGACGGCCTGCGTAACTCCGCCGCCACGCGTCTACCGGGCGCCGCCGCCGCCACCACCGCCGCAGCGCGTGTTCGTTTATCCCGCGCAGGGCCAGAGTCCGGACCAGACGGAGCGCGATCGCTACGAGTGTCACATCTGGGCAGTCCAGCAGACGGGTGTCGATCCCAGCCGCGCGGATGCCAACGCCTATGAGCGAGTGATCGTGCAGCCGTCGACACCGCCGGGTGCGAATACGGCGGGCGGGGCCATCGCCGGCGCCATCATCGGAGCGATCATCGCCGGACCGCGCAACGCCGGTGCGGGATTGGTGGTCGGCGGCGCCACGGGCGCTGTTGTCGGTGCCGCGGCGGATGCCAATGCCCAGGCGCAAGCGCAACAAACGCAGCAACAGATCAATATGAGCGCAGCGGAAGGCCGGGCGCGAGCCGATAGCTATCGGCGCGCGATTGGCGCGTGCCTGCAAGGGCGCGGCTACACGGTCACCTAGGTATTTGAGCCGGATTTACTCTATGAACAAGACATCCCAATGTGCATTGTTGTGTCTGATGGCTCTGTTTTTCGGTGGCGGCCAGCAGGTCGCGGCCGCCGCGGACCAACACGGGCGCGATGAGCATGGACGCGACGAGCATGCACGCCCTGAACAGGCGCGGCCCGAGCCGGGCCGTCCCCAGGGCCGCGGTCCTGCGCAGGGGCGTCCCGGATTTGACGGGCGCGGTCAAGTATTGGACGGCCGCTACAATCACGGCCGCTACTACCCGCCGATGGGAACCGTGAGGCCGGCGCTGCCCGAGGGCTACCGGCCTTATTACCGTGGCCGCGATCGCTATTATTTTCACGGCGGCATCTGGTATGCACCGCGCGGCCCTGGATTCGTGGTGATACGTCCACCCTCTGGTCTGGTCATTTCCGTGCTTCCCCCGTATTACTCCACGGTGTGGTTCGGCGGAGTCCCCTACTACTATGCGGACAACGTGTACTACTCCTATCAGCCCGATCAGAACGGCTACGCCGTGGTCGATCCCCCGGACGACGCGGATTCACCGACCCCACCGCCCGACAATACTCAGCAGGACCTGATCATTTATCCGAAGAACGGGCAATCGAAGGAGCAACAGTCCGCCGATCAGTTTGAATGTCACACGTGGGCGAAGGGTCAAACCGGTTTCGATCCGACGCAACCGGACGGCGGACAATCGGGAGATTCCGGCATGAGCCGCAGCAATTACGACCGTGCCATGTCTGCCTGTCTGCAGGCCCGTGGCTATCAAGTCAACTGAAACTTCGTGAGTGAAATCCTACGTGCGGCGCTGTGCGGCGCCGACGGCACATCCCAGTCCCCTGGAGCATGATCCAGCCATGGTGCAAGACATCCCTACTGCAGCCGTCAATGCCTTCGAGGACATCAAGCGAAGGTTTTCCAATCAACGCCAGTGGCGCGAGTTCGTGTCGGCGGTTCAGTGCTCGGTGAATTATCCGGCTGCGATCAATACGCTGCGATCCGGCACCAAGTGGTTCAGCGACGGATTGGCGCAAGCTTCTTCATGCCTTGCATCGACGCTGCGCGCCGCTCAATTCCGCTACTAGCTCGCCATCAGTGATGGTGACCGGTTGGCATAGCGCTCGCCCGGAAGGGTAAGAAGCCTCGAGGAAACGAAGAAGCAGTTTCCTCGAGGCTGCTTACCCTTCCTGACGAATTCTCGAACCGTTCAACATCAGTCCCTCCTGCACCGTGATGTTGAACGGTCCAGTGTGAAAGGACTAGGGGATAGGAAGCTTCACGGCAACTGCTCTTCGTTGCCGTGAAGCTTCCTATCCCCCAGGCCATGCGCACCACCAATCAAATTCACGGTGCCGAGGTGGCGGACTCAATTGCGATAGCTGATCGTCAGGCCGATGGTGCGCGGCCTGAAGGTGTACTGCCGCTCGAGCTGACTGGCATCTCCCGGGTAGATGGTGAAGTTATAATTGGTGACCGTGTGCGTGTCGGTGAGGTTGTCGACGAATAGCGACGCCTGCCAGCCGCTAAAATTAATTCCAGCGCGTGCCGAAGCCAGATTGGTCGAGGACAGCGTGTAGAACACCGGGCTGAATTGCTGCGTGGTGGGGTCTTGAGCCGCGGGCGGCCATTTATTGCGGCTCTGGTATTCATCGTCGACCCGCACGAACGCGGGCAGATTGAACAAGTTGAATTTGTATTCCAATCCCAGCGTGAAGGTGAAAGGCGCGCCCGGCTGCCCGGGCGGCTCGCCGCTTTGGCCGACGATGGCATCTCCCTTGGAAACGATGGACTGAGTTTCGCTGGCCGAGAATTTTGAATCCTGGGTATAGCGCGCGCTGGTATAGCCCGTGGAAATTTCGGCCGTGAAATTATCCGTCAAGGCGATTTCAGCTTGAATGTCGCCGCCTTTCGCAACGGCGGTGCCCAAATTCGCGATAAAGGTGATTTGACAGGTCGGCGGCAGGACGCTTTGCTGAATGTCCTTCCAGCGAATGTAGTAAATGCTGCTGGCGATTTTCACGCGGTTATTTATGTTGTTCTTGGCCCCAACCTCGAAGCTGTTGACGGTGTCGGACCTGAAGGTCGGTGGCGACTCTGTAATGCCGAAATTTTGGAAGTCCGACGCGCACGCGGCCTGGGGCACGGGATTATTGGCGCCGCCCGGGCGGAACCCTTTCGCATAGGTGGCGTAGAACAAATTCCGCGGATCGAGTTGGAAGGAGAAGCTTGCTTTGGGGGTGAACGAATTCTCCGTTTGCGAGACATCCACCGTCTGCGGCGGCAGGAACAATTGCGGTCCCCCGGTCAGCGAATCATTGGTGAACTTGATCCTCGAGTAGCGCCCGCCCAACGTCAGCTTGTACTGATCGGTAAAGGCATAGGTCGCCTCGGCAAACAGGGCATACTGCTTGTCGGTCGATTTGGTTTGCAAAAAATAAGAATCGTTGGGAAAACGCGGATCGTACAAAACGGGCGCGCCGGTCGGATCCACGAACCAATCGGTGTAAGGCGCCCCCGTGGCCGCGAGCGACAGTTCATTGAGCAACGGATCGTGAATCTGCTCGAGATACGTCTGCCGGTTGAGGCTGAAGAAAACACCCGTGGTCCAGAAAAGCGGCGAGGTCGCATCCGCGGATTGCAGGCGAATTTCCTCGATGATGTTCTGCTGCCCATTGTCGATGGAGTTCGGCGCGCGATAATCGGTTGCACCGGCGGGCAGATGCACTCCCGCGCCGTCGAGCAAGGGGTAGGGGGTGGAAGCGGAGGTTCCGTCCCCGTTGAGAAACACGCCCGCCTGATAAAACCCCAGGTTATAAAGCGTGCCTTCGTAGCCGGTTTGTTCCTTGCGATGAAAATACGAGGTATTGGAGATGAGCTTGGCGAAACCTAAGTTCCCTTCAACCTTCATGGAAGCCAGATAGAACCGGTCCGGATCGGAGCGCTGATCCGGATCCGCGGTGACGAATTGGTCCTTGCTGGGATGCGAATACAACGGCCAGTAGTCCTCAACCTGGTTACGGTATCGGTCTTGGTAGTAGATGCTCGGTGTTATCGTCCATTGATCCGAGGGCGCATAGATCAATGCCAGCCGATACAGCACGGTCTGATCGAAGTTCGAATTTTTATCTTGCAGCGCAAGGGTCGTGGGATCGATGCGGTCGATGTAGCCGCCGTCGCGGCGGTACCAGACGGTCAAGCGCGCACCCAGCGTGTTGTCGATCAAGGGTCCGCCCGCCGCAAGGCCGCCTTCATAGTTGATCGATCCTCCTTGTGTATAGGAGACTTCTTCGCGGCTGTAGAAGCTGTTCTTGGTGAGGCTGGGCTGCGTCGTGATATAGCGCACGGTGCCGCCCTCGGATCCCGCGCCGAACAGAGTGCCCTGCGGCCCGCGCAGCACTTCGACGCGGTCGATGTCGAAGGCCTTCGGCAGGGCATCATCGGGGTTGAAGGCGGTGCCGCGGATTTGAATCGGGGTGTCGTCGATGTAGATGCCGGTGGTGCCGGCGCCTCCGGTTGAGGCGATGCCGCGAATGGCAATGTTGTTGGTTCCCGAATTATCGACGTTCACGCCGGGCGTGAAGCGCACGATATCCTGGAAATCCTTGATGCCGCGAAGATCCATGGCGTCCTGTGTCAGCGCCGTGACACTGATCGGAACCTTGCTGAGGTTCTCCTCATGGCGGGTCGCCGTGACCGTGATTTCTTGCAGTGGTCCGCCGGTATCCTCGGCGGCTGCGGCCTCTGCGCCGGACACAGGGACACTGCACAGAGCCGCCAAACAGCCAAAGATCCATAACGGGCGATGAACTCGGAAGTCCGGCATGTGATGCATCCCTATTTGTGGCGCCGAGTTCATTGCAACATATTGGCTCGCCGGTGGAAAGTATTGGGTTACATTCCGTTGCGGGCGCGCAACGCGGAGTTATGGGATCATGGCGGCATGAGCACGCCCGAGGAACGGCCCCGAGCCAAGTCCCTGCATCCGCTGCTGGCGCTGGTGCCGTTTTTGCGCCCTTATTTGGGGATGATGGCCGCGGCTTCCTTCGCGCTGCTGATCGCCGCGGGCGCTCAGCTGGCCCTGCCGCTGGCGCTGCGGCAGCTCATCGATCACGGCATTGCGGGCCGGGACGCCGGCACGATCAATCGCTGGTTCCTCGCGTTTCTCGCCGCGGCAGTCGTTTTCGGCGCGTTCGCGGCACTGCGTTTTTTCCTCGTGACCTGGGTGGGGGAGCGCGTGGTTGCCGATCTGCGCACCGCCGTGTATCGGCGCGTGGTGCGCATGGATCCGCTATTTTACGAGACGACTCGCGTGGGCGAAGTACTGTCGCGCCTGACCGCGGACACCACGCTGGTGCAAGCCATCTCCGGCGTCAATTTATCCATCGTATTACGCTCTTCGTTGAGCCTGATCGGCGCCATCGTGCTCATGGGATTCACCAGTGCCAAGCTCATGGGCGTCATTCTGATCCTGATTCCGGTGGTCATCGCGCCGCTCATCATCACGGGAAGGCGCGTCCGCGGTCTGTCCCGCGCCTCGCAGGACCGCATTGCCGATACCAGTGGTCTGGCGGACGAGACTTTGAATGCCATCCAAACCGTGCAGGCTTTCACCATGGAGGAGCTGCAAAGCGAGCGTTATCGAGAAGCGGTCGAGGCCAGTTTCGTGACGGCGGTACGGCGCACCAAGGTGCGCGCCGCCCTGACGGCCATTGGCGTGATGTTGGTGTTCGGCGGCATTACCTTTGTGCTGTGGCTGGGCGCCCGCCAAGTCGTCGCCGGCACGATGACCGGCGGTCAGCTCGCGCAGTTTCTGGTGTACGCGGCTTTTGTCGGTACCTCGGCCGCCGCGCTGTCCGAGATGTGGGGCGAGGTCCAACGCGCAGCCGGGGCCATGGAACGATTGAGCGAACTGCTGCAAGCGCGGCCCGTCATCAGCGCGCCGGAGCACCCGCTGGAAATGCCGGTACGGGTACAAGGCAGTATTCGCTTCGACAATGTCACCTTTCATTATCCATCGCGGCCGCAACATGCGGCACTCGATAATTTCAGCCTCGAGGTGGCCCCGGGCGAAACCATCGCCTTTGTCGGTCCGTCGGGTGCCGGGAAAAGCACGACCTTTCAGTTGCTGCTGCGCTTTTACGATCCTGATTCCGGCCGGGTGCTCATCGATGATAAGCGGCTCGCGGATTTGCGGCCGGAAGACATTCGTTCGCAGATTGGCTTGGTGCCCCAGGACACCGTGCTGTTCGGCGCCAGCGCGCGCGAGAACATCCGCTATGGGCGCCCGACGGCGAGCGACGCGGAGATCGAAGCTGCCGCCGTGGCAGCCGCGGCCGATGAATTCCTGCGCAAATTACCGCAAGGCTATGACACCTTCCTCGGTGAGCGCGGCACGCGATTATCCGGCGGTCAACGCCAACGCATCGCGCTGGCCCGCGCCATTCTCAAGGATCCGCCCATTCTGCTGCTGGATGAGGCGACCAGCTCGTTGGACGCAGAGTCCGAGCGGTTGGTGCAACAGGCGCTCGAGAAACTCATGCAGGGCCGCACCACGATCATCATCGCCCATCGGCTCGCGACGGTGCTCAAAGCCGATCGCATCGTCGTGATGGACCATGGCCATAAGATCGCAGTCGGCACGCATGCCGAACTGCTGGTGCATAGTCCGCTCTATGCGCGGCTCGCGGCGCTGCAGTTTGCCGCAGCCACAACCGAATCGCTGGCGCTGGCGGCTACTTGATCAGCCGCTCGGCTCTCATCGCTTCCTGAACTTTCGGCCGGTGCGCGATGCGGGATTTGAACTCGGCCAGCACCGGCCATTTGCCCAAATCAATTTTCACGTGCCCGGTCCAGTTCAGCAGCGTGAATAAATAGGCATCGGCCACGGTGAACGTATTGCCCATCAGATAAGGCTTCTTGCCCAAAAATCCCGACAGCCAGTCGAATTTCCTGCTCAAGTTGGTCAGCGCGGTTTCTCTCATCTCCGCGGAGATGGCGGGATTGAACAACGGCGAGAATGACTTATGAACTTCTGAGGCGATGTAGTTCAGCATCTCCATCAGCTGGTAACGCTCGAATGTCCCGGCGCGCGGCGCCAATCCGGACTCGGGTTTCTGGTCGGCGAGGTATTGCACGATCGCCGGACCCTCGGTCAACACCCGACCGTCATCGAATTGCAAGGCCGGGACCGTGCCCTTTGAGTTCACGGCCAGAAAATCCGCGCCGGTTTCCGTCTTTTTGGTCTTGGCGTCGATCTTGACCATGGTGATCGGCAATCCGGCTTCGAGCGCCACGATATGCGGCGACAGCGAGCATGCGCCGGTGAAGTAATAAAGCTTCATACAGGAGTCCTCAAGGTCGGGCGGCGGATGATACTACGCGCCTGGCGCCGATGAACCCCTTTGCATAGGGCGGGGCGATGAGCGAGTCGACGCGCACGTAACCGCCGCTGGAAGGCGCATGCACGAAGAACTGACTGTCGAGCGCGATGCCCACATGTAGCTCCTTGCTCGCCAGATGCATGAAAATGAGGTCGCCGGCCCGCAAATCCGCGCGCTTGACCGGCACGCCCACGCGAAGTTGCTCCGCTGCCGTGCGCGGCACGTGAATTCCGGCGCTGCTCGCGGAGTATTCGACCAGGCCGCTGCAGTCGAATCCGCCGGGCGCCGCTCCGCCAAACCGATAGGGCTGACCGATCATCGAAGCCGCCGTGTCGATCATCAATTGCACAGGGGAGGGCGGCTGCTTGACCGGCGCTTCGGCAGGATGCAGCGGTTCAACGCTGCGCGGGATGCCGTGCGAAGTCGTTGCGCATGCCGCAAGCGACAGCCACGCCACGGCCGCGGCAACGGCTCTGACTAGACGCGTGCGGCGGAAACCGTCGTGGCGAATGCCGCGCCCACGATGCCGGCTTCCGAGCGCAATGTTCCGACGCATAGCCGCGCCTCGCAGTGCAGTTTGTCCATGAACTTCTCGGGTTCCTCGGTGATGCCTCCGCATAGAACGATGAGGTCCGGCCACAGCAGGGCATGCAGTTCATTGAGTACCAAATTCAACTCATCCGCCCACGCATCCCAGCTCAAGTCTCCTTCAACCTTCGCGCGCCCGGAGGCGCGTTTCTCTGCCTCACGCCCCGCGACTTGCAGGTGGCCGAACTCGGTATTCGGCACCAGCCGCCCGTCGACGAACAGTGCGCTGCCGATGCCGGTGCCCAATGTCAGCAACAAGACCGTGCCGGCAACATCGCGCGCGGCGCCATAGCGCAACTCCGCGAGTCCGGCCGCGTCCGCGTCGTTGATGGCGATCACCGGACGCCCCAACTGCTTGCCCGCGAGCTCCGCCAGGGGTTTCCCGATCCATGCCTTGTTGAGATTGGCCGCGGTGCGCACGACGCCGCTGCGTATGACGCTGGGAAATGCGAGGCCGACCGCGTGCTCGCCCGGGATATTCGACACCACGGACTTGAGCGCACGCAGCAAGGCGTCAGTGGAATCCTGTGCCGGCGTCGGTGTTGAGAATCGCTCGCCCGCGAATGCACCGGTATTGAGATCAATGAGTGCGCATTTGATGGAGGAGCCGCCGACGTCGACGCCCACGGCCAAGGAGCTGCTTTTCAATCCGAATGCCGCATTGTGAGGTTTGCCCGCGTAGTCTGCATAACAACCCTATAATAACTCCTAACATGGACTCCATTGATACCCAATTCGCGACTCGGCGAAACGCCGCCCTGCAGCCGGGCACGCTGCAGGCGGCGCTGCTGGACCGGCTCACCAGAACTCTCGGCAAGAATCCGGACTCGGCAACGCCGCGGGATATTTTTGACGCGCTGTCGCTTGCCGTGCGCGAAGAACTGACCTTGCGCTGGCTCGCGACCCAACGGCGCGTCTCGAATGCGCACGTCAAGCGAGTGTGCTACTTCTCCGTCGAATATCTGCCGGGCCGATCGCTGATCAACGCATTGTCCAGCCTCGACGGGGATTTGGTGCACGAAGCACGCAGCGCTCTCAAGAGCATGGGCTTCGAGCTCGAGGACATCGCCGCCCAGGAAGTCGATCCGGGTCTCGGCAACGGCGGCTTGGGTCGTCTGGCGGCGTGTTTCTTGGATTCCATGGCGACGCTGCATTACCCGGCCGTCGGCTATGGCATCCGCTACGACTACGGAATATTCACCCAGGTCATCGGCGCGGACGGCGGGCAGCGCGAGGTCGCCAGCAGCTGGCTGCGCCTGCGCAATGTATGGGAGGCGCCGCGCAGCGACGAGCGCTATACGGTGCGATTCGGCGGCCGCAGCGAGGCGACGCCGGGGGCCGGCGTGAGCGCTGCGCACCGTTGGGTGGATACGAATGACATCTACGCCATCGGGTTCGATCAATTGATTCCCGGCAACGGCGGCCCAACCGTCAATCACTCGAGACTTTGGTCGGGGCGCGCGATCACGCCGTTCAAGATCGATGCCTTCAACGCCGGCGACTATGCCGCCGCCGTGCAGGATCAGCTGGAGGCAAAGAATCTGTCGCGCGTCCTGTATCCGGACGATTCTACGCCGCAGGGCAAGGAGCTTCGGCTCAAGCAACAGTATTTTTTCGTGAGCGCCAGCCTGCAAGATATTTTGCGTATTCACTTGAGCGAGGGCCGATCGCTCGCTTCCTTGCCCGACTCGATTGCCGTTCAACTCAACGATACCCACCCGGCCGTGGCGATTCCGGAATTGATGCGGCTGCTCGTCGACGAGCACGCATTGTCCTGGGAGGAAAGCTGGCAGATCACCAAAGCGGTGTTCTCCTATACCAATCATACGCTGTTGCCGGAAGCGCTCGAATCGTGGCCGGTGTCGATGCTCGAGCGCCTGCTGCCGCGGCATTTGGAAATCATCTACCTGATCAACCGGGATTTTCTGCGCATCGTGGAGTCGACGTATCCCGCTGATCAGCAGCGTCTGCGCACAATGTCCATCATCGATGACGGCGGCGAGCGGCGCGTGCGCATGGCGCACCTGGCCATCGTCGGCTGCCACAAAATCAACGGCGTCGCGCAGCTGCATTCCGATCTCATGCGCAAGCACGTCTTCAGCGGGTTTGCGCAGCTGTATCCCGACCGGTTCATCAATGTCACCAACGGAATCGCCGTGCGCCGCTGGCTCAAACAATCGAATCCCGGATTGTCCGCATTGCTGACGCAGCATCTCGGGCGGGCATGGGAGAACGATCTCGAAGAGCTCGGGCGGCTGGCCGGGGCCGCGGATGATGCGGAGTTTCGCCGCCAATTCCGCGGCATCAAGCACACCAACAAGCAAAGGCTTGCCGATGAGGTCATGCGGCGCACCGGCGTGGAAATCGGCGCCCATTTCCTGTTCGACGTGCAAGTCAAGAGAATCCACGAATATAAGCGCCAATTGCTGAACCTGCTGTACGTGGTAACCCGCTATCGGAAAATTCGCGACAATCCGCATGCCGAGACGGTGCCGCGGGCCGTGATCTTTGCCGGCAAGGCGGCGCCGGGATATGCGATGGCGAAGGCCATCGTCAAACTCATCAACAACGTGGCGCGCGTCATCGATTCGGATATTCTGGTGCGTGACAAGCTGCGCGTGGCTTTTCTGCCTGACTATGACGTATCGCTGGCGCAAAAAATCATGCCCGCGGCGGATCTGTCGCAGCAGATTTCGACCGCCGGCATGGAAGCATCGGGAACCGGCAATATGAAGCTCGCGCTCAATGGAGCGCTGACCATCGGCACGCTGGACGGCGCCAATATCGAGATTCGCGATCACGTGGGTGCCGAGAACATATTCATTTTCGGACTCACCGCTGACGAAGTCGCGGCGCGGCGCGCGGCAGGCTACCGCCCGCGGCGCGAGATCGAGGCGAACCCGGAGCTGCAAGGCACGTTGGATCTCATCGCCTCCGGATTTTTTTCACCGGGGCGCCCCGACGATGCCAAGCAGGTCATTGAGCGCTTGCTGAGCGACGCTGAGCCCTACTTGGTACTGGCGGACTATACCGCCTATGCGGAGGCGCAAGACCGGGTGGATGCGCTGTATGCGCTGGAAGATCAGTGGAGTCACAAAGCCGTGATCAACTGTTTGAACATGGGCTACTTTTCCAGCGACCGAAGTATTCGCGAATATGCGGACCGCATCTGGTCGGTCAAGCCGGTGATTTGAAAGCCATTCAAGCAGGTTCGCCGCGGCCTTTGGGGGCGGCGTGGAACAAGCACGGCGTCAACTTCGCCCTGTTCTCCGCGCATGCCACCCGCGTCGAGGTATGTCTTTTTGACGCGCAAAGCGCTGCCGAAATCGCCCGCTACGATTTGCCTTCGCGCACCGGCGATGTCTGGCATGGGTTGCTATCGCCGCGACGAGCCGGCCCTGGAACGCACTACGCCTTTTGCGTGCACGGCCCCAACGATCCGCAAAATGGTCAGCGCTTCGACGCGACCGTGCCTTTGATCGACCCTTACGCGCGCGAGCTGTCGGTGCGGCTGCCGCTGCGCTCGCGCGTCATCGACCACGCGTTTCATTGGGAGGGCGATCGACCGCCGACAATTCCGTGGCGTGAGTCCATCATCTATGAGCTGCACGTGAAGGGATTTACGCGCCTGCATCCTGCCGTACCGGAGAAATGGCGCGGCAAGTACCTGGGGCTGTCGGTGGCGCCGGTCATCGAACACTTGAAATCCATCGGTGTGACGGCGGTTGAATTGCTGCCGTGTCAGGCGTTCATCAGCGAACCATTCTTGCGCGACCGCAATTTGACCAACTACTGGGGCTACAACCCGATTGCGTGGTTTGCGCCGGCGAATGAATATGCCGTGGACGATGCGGTGGTTGAATTCAAGACCATGGTCAGAGCGCTGCATTCCGCCGGAATAGAGGTCATCCTGGACGTGGTTTTCAACCATACGGCCGAGGGCAATGAGTCCGGACCGCTGCTGTCGTTGCGGGGCATCGACAACCCGGTGTATTACCGCCTGACCCCGGCGGACTTGCGCTTTTACGAGAATCTCACCGGCTGCGGCAACACGGTCAATTGCGAGCATCCGCGCGTGCGCGCGCTCATTGTCGATTGTCTGAGGTACTGGGTCGAGGAGATGCACGTCGACGGTTTTCGCTTCGATCTGGCAACGGTGTTGGGCCGCGAAGCCGGCGGATTCAATGCCCAGGCGGCGCTTTTCAAGGCGCTGCGCGCCGAGCCCGCACTGGCCTACGTGAAACTGATCGCCGAGCCCTGGGATGTGGGTCTGGGCGGCTACCAGCTCGGCCGCTTTCCCTTGGGCTGGTCCGAGTGGAATGACCGCTTTCGAGACGCCACGCGCGCGTTCTGGCGCGGTGACGCCGGGAAGATGGGGGAATTTGCCGAGAGGCTTGCCGGATCCAGCGATCTGTTCCGGCATAACGGGCGTAAACCGACCGCCGGCATCAATTTTGTGACAGCGCACGACGGCATGACCTTGAGCGATCTGGTGTCCTACAACCAGCGGCACAATGAGTTGAATCTCGAGAACAACAACGACGGTCACAGCAATGAGTTGAGCTGGAATTGCGGAGTCGAGGGACCCACGGACGACGCCGCCATCGTCGCATTGCGCAAGAGGCAAATGCGCAACTTCCTTGCGACCCTGTTCCTGTCGCAGGGAGTCCCCATGCTACAGGCCGGCGACGAATTTGCCCGAACCCAGCGCGGCAACAACAACGCCTATTGCCAGGACAACGAGATATCGTGGGTCGATTGGCGCCTGCGCAGCGCCAACCACGAGTTGCTGGAATTCGTGCGCTTGCTGGCGCGGCTGCGCCGCCTGCACGTGGCGTTTCGCCGGGAGACCTTCTTGAAGGGCGCCGCATCGCGCGCGGCCGTCAAGGACGTGACGTGGTTAAACGTTCGCGGTACCGAGATGACGCAAAGCGAGTGGCAGGAGTCGGAGCTGCGCACGCTGGGAATGTGGTTCGGCGAGAGCACCGGTTCGGCGGAACATCTGCTGCTGCTGGTGAACTCGGCGGATTCCGAGCAGCGTTTCGGACTTCCGGCAGCCCCGGCGGACGGGCCTTGGATCTGCTTGTTTGACACCGCCTCGGAAGGCGTCGGGGCGAGGAGTCTTGGGCCCGCACAAAGCTACGCGCTCAAACCCCGCAGCCTCGCACTGCTGGAGTGCTGAAGTGGACACGGCTTTGATCGAACGATTGGCCGGCTTGCGCGGAATCGCCGACGCCTATCACGATTATCGCGGCGAACTGAAATTTTTCAGCCTGCAAACCAAGACAGGCATCTTGCGAGCCATGGGTTGCGCGGTGGACGATGAGAACGAACTCGCGGCAAATCTGGCGCAAGCCGAGGCTGTTCGGTGGCGCAAGTTGCTGCCCCCCGTGGCAACGGCGCGCGGCGCGCGAATTGGGTTCGATATCAATGTCAGCGCGCGCGAGTTGGGCGGAAGCATCGTGTGGCGCGTGCATTGGGAGGACGGATCGCGGTCGGATGGCGTGACGGCGGCGGCCGAGTGCCCGGAAATTTGGCGGGGAGAAGTCGCCGGATCATGGATTACGCGCCGGCGTTTCGAATTGGCCGTCGATCTACCGTCCGGTTATCACGAATTCGAGGCCAGCCTGTCCGGCGGCGCTGCCGAGCGCTGTCTATTGATCATTTCTCCGCCTGCATGCCATGAGCCTGAGGCGATCGCCGCGGGGCGGCGGCTCTGGGGCGTCTGCGTGCAGCTCTATACGTTGCGGTCCCGGACCAATTGGGGTATCGGAGACTTTCGCGACCTGGAACTGCTGATTCGCTGGGTGGGCGCGCGCGGTGCGGGCTTCATCGGCTTGAATCCCTTGCATGCTCTGGCGCCCGCGGATCCGGCAAGATCGAGTCCCTACAGCGCCTCGAGCCGGCATTTTCTCAACGTGCTGTATATCGCGGTGCCGGCCATCCCTGAGTTCGAGGAATGCGCGGCGGCGCGCCGGCGTCTGGCCGACCTCGAGGTTGCGGGCCGGCTGGAGCGATTGCGCGCGCGCGAGCACGTGGACTATCGCGGCGTTGCGGATCTGAAATTGGAGATTCTTGCGCTGCTCCATCAAGATTTTCGCGACAATCAGCTGGCCACGGGCAGCGCGCGCGCGCGCAGTTTTTTAAGCTTCGTTGCGCAGCGCGGCGCCCCGTTGCAGTTGCACGCTCGTTTCGATGCGCTCGATCGCCATTTTCGCTCGACGCTCGAGTGCGCATCGGGTTGGTTGAGCTGGCCGCGGGAATTCCGCGACGTGAACGGCGCTGCGGCCGCACGCTTCGCCCTCGAACATCCTGCCGAAGTGGAATTTCATGCCTATCTTCAATGGGTGGCCCATGAGCAGTTGATGAGCGCGCAGGCCCTGACACGCGCACTGGGCATGCCGATCGGCCTGTACGGAGACTACGCGGTCGGCGCCAACCCATCGGGTTCGGAGACTTGGATGGATCAGGCCAGCTATTCCCTCGGCGCTGAAATCGGCGCGCCGCCGGACCCGTTGGCTTTGCGAGGGCAGGGATGGGGGATTCCGCCGCAAGATCCAGCGGCCCTGCAAGCGCAGCGGCTGCAGGGATTCATCAGTTTGATCCGCGACAACATGCGTTACTACGGCGCATTGCGCCTGGATCATGTGATGTCGATGTGCCGGCTGTGGTGGGTTCCGGGCGGCTCCTCGCCCACCGAGGGCGCCTACGTTTACTATCCGCTGCACCAGTTGCTGACGGTGCTGTCGCTGGAAAGCGCGCGCAACTCGTGTTTGGTGGTGGGCGAGGATTTGGGCGTGGTGCCGGACGAGATGCGCCAGGCCATGCCTGAGTTCGGTCTGTATCACTACAAGGTCCTGCTGTTCGAAAAAATGGACGGACGGTTTCGACGGCCGGACGAATTCGTGAAGCGCGCGCTGGCGACAGTGACCACGCACGACATGCCGACATTGCGCAGCTACTGGGAAGGCCGGGACATCGAGCTGCGCCGGCGTTTGAATCTCTATCCCAGCGCCGAGATCGAAAACGAAATCGCGCGCGAGCGTGCGCACGACCGCGAGATGCTGCTGTCGGCGCTGCGCGATCAAGGCTTGAGTCCCGCAAAGCCCGGCACGCCCGTCGAGCCGTTCACTGCGGAACTTGCGCAAGCACTGCACCTTTACCTGGCGCGCTCCCCGACCACGCTGGTTGCCCTGCAAATTGAAGACCTCTTGGGCATGGTCGACCCGGTCAACGTGCCGGGAACCGATAGCGAGTACCCGAACTGGCAACGCAAGCTGTGTGCGGACATCGAAGACATGGCGGTGCGCGGCGATTTCGCCGCGCAGCTGGCGGCGATCCAGCGCGCGCGGACGTAGCCTGCCCGGGGCTGCGGCTCGATTTCCGATGGGTGCGCTCGTGTTTCAAATGTAATGTCCGCGGCGCCTCGCTGAAACCGCATCGCAACGCCTGCCGCGCAATCTACGAGCCATGAAGCAGTCGGCGCGAGTGCGCTGTTTTCAAAGCGAGCGGCGCGCATCGATGAGCACAGTTCCTGAAGTCAAGGCTTGGCCGGCACTGGATCCCACCCGGGACGACGAGGTGCCGCACAGCGGCATCAGTGCCGTGCAGGTCGTAATCTTCGCAGCCGCGTGCGGTCTCACCGTCGCCAATATTTTCTACACTCAACCTCTCATTGGGCTGATTGGACCCGCCCTGGGGCTGCATGCCGGGCTTGCCGGCCTCATCGTTACGCTCACGCAACTGGGTTACGGGGCGGGGCTTTTGTTGCTGGTCCCGTTGAGCGACGTGCTCGAGAATCGCCGCCTCGTGATTTGGGCGCTCTGCGCCGTAGTTCTCGGGCTGCTCGGAATTGCAGTGTCCGACTCGGCGGCGACTTTCATGGCCTCATCATTTGTGGTCGGTGTGTTCGCGGCCGCCACGCAGATCCTCGTGCCATTCGCCTCGCACCTCGCTCCGGAAGCTTCGCGCGGCAAAGTAGTCGGGAATGTCATGTCCGGACTGCTCGGTGGAGTCATGTTGGCGCGCCCGTTCTCGAGCTATGTCGCCTCGACCCTCGGGTGGCGCGCGGTGTTCTACATTTCCGCCGGAATGATGCTGACCCTCATCCTGCTGCTTCTGCGGGCCCTGCCGCGGCGTCGGCCGAGCGCGAAGCTCGCGTACCCGCAGATTCTTCGCTCGCTGCCGTCCATCGTCGCAAGCAGCCCGATCCTGAGGCGCCGCGCTTTCTACCAGGCAATGATGTTCGCGGGGTTCAACGTCTTCTGGATCGGGACACCATTGTTCCTGGCTCATGAATTTGGCTTCAGTCAGCGCGACATCGCATTGTTCACGTTGGCGGGCGCCGCCGGAGCGCTTGCCGCACCGATTGCCGGGCGACTCGCTGATCGCGGACTGACGCGGCCCGCGACCGGCGCTGCGTTGGTGGCGGCCGTCGCTGCTTTCGTCCTTGCCATTGCAGGAGGGCGTTTGCACTCTCTGGCGCTCCTCGTTCTCGCCGCGTTGCTTTTGGACGCGGCCGTGCAGATGTGCCAGGTCCTGAGCCTTCGCAGCATCTACACGCTCGCCCCGGCCCTGCGCGGCCGGCTCAACGGGCTGTTCGTGGCTTTCGCCTTCCTGGGCGGCGCTACCGGCTCTGGATCAGCGCCGGCTGTTTACGCGTTGCGAGGCTGGACCGCTGTCGGTGGCCTCGGTGCGCTGTTCGTCGTCGCCGCGCTGGCGTACTACGGCACCGAAGTGCGGAAATCACGGCCGTGAAGCGCCTGCCGACGGAGCGCGGTCGAATCGGATGGGCGGTGCTGGCTCTGGCCCTTGGCGGCTTCGGCATCGGTACGGGCGAGTTCGTCATGATGGGATTGCTGCCGCATGTCGCCGAAAATTTCAGGATTTCCATACCCACTGCGGGACATGTCATCAGTGCGTATGCGCTGGGTGTCGTGGTCGGCGCACCGCTCATCGCCGTAAGCGCCGCGCGTTGGCCGCGTCATCGGTTGCTGCTGGTGTTGATGGCATTCTTTGTCGTGGGCAACGTCGCAAGCGCTCTGTCGCCCTCATATATTTCGCTGATGGTGGTTCGCTTCCTGGCGGGTCTCCCGCACGGCGCCTATTTTGGCGTGGCATCCCTTGTTTCCGCGTCCCTGGTTCCGGTGAGCGAGCGGGCTCGCGCGGTCGGTCGGATGATGTTGGGTCTGACAGGGGCGACTTTGGCGGGCGTGCCAGTGGCAACCTGGATCGGACAATCGCACAGCTGGCGGGCTGCCTATGTGCTGGTCGCGGCGATAGGCCTTGCGGCGGTAGTGTTGATCCATCGCTTCGTGCCGCGCGTTCCTCCCGTGGCCGGAGCGAGTCCCATGCGTGAGCTCAACGCATTGGGCCGCGGTCAAGTCTGGCTGACCCTCGGTGTAGGGTCGGTGGGTTTCGGCGGGCTGTTCTGTGTGTACAGCTACATCACGCCGACGCTGACCCAGGTGTCGGGACTGCCGCTTCGGTACGTACCATACGTGCTCGCGGTATTCGGTGTCGGCATGATCCTGGGCAATCTGCTCGGAGCGTGGCTGGCGGATCGCGCGTTGACGCGCACCATCGGTGGTCTTTTGATTTGGAATGCCGTGGTTCTGGGATTGTTCAGCATCACTGCCGGCCACGCGCGGCTGATAACGATTGTCGTACTGTTGGTCGGCACCGGTGTCGCCATCGTCCCGGCGCTGCAGATCCGGCTCATGGATGTCGCCCAGGATGCGCAAACGCTCGCGGCGGCGCTGAATCATTCCGCGTTCAACATCGCCAACGCGCTCGGCGCGTGGTTGGGCGGCATCGCGATTGCCGGTGGCTTGGGATGGGCCTCCACCGGATGGGTGGGCGCACTGCTGGCGCTTGCCGGGCTCCTGATTTTTGCCGTGTCGCTGGCGGCTGCTGCACGCAACAAGAGCGAGCCGCGCAATCATTCCCCGAAGGGCCGCGGATCAGCCCACGGGCTTCGAGGCCGCCTGCGCGCGGGCTGCCCAAATCCACACAAATCCGCCGACCAGCACCGCGACCGGCAGGATCGTAATGGCCTGCTGCAGCGAGAATGCATCCGACAATGCGCCGACGATCAAGGGCGATAGCGCGTCGCCGAGCAGATGAATGGCGAAGACGCTCAAGGCAATGGCGGTGGCGCGCTCGCTGGCAATGACGAGATTGATGATGGCCGCATTGATCGGACCGGTGGACAAAAACAGGCAGAGTTGCGCCGTCACCATATAGGTCACGTAAAGCGAATGCGAATTCGTCGTGAGCGCCAGCCACACGAACGGCGCCGCGATCAGCGTCGCGATGGCTGATAACCACAAATAAGCCTGCCGCGAGTTCTTGGCGAAGTAGTCGCCCATCCAGCCGCCGACAAAAGTGCCGACGAATCCGGTAATGACGACGATGGTGCCGAAACTGACGGTGGCTTCGCTGCGCGGGATGCCGCGCGCGCGCTCGAGAAATGCCGGCATCCAGTAGGCCAGTCCGCCGATGGCAAACGTATAGGCAGCGTATCCCAGCACGGTAAGCGCATAGGGCTTGTTGCGCAGCAGTCGCCCATAAGTCAGCCAGGCCTCACGGCTGATGCTGGATCGCGGAGTGCTCGGCGCGGCCGCGCCGTGATTCTCGGCGCGGTCCTGGATGCCGCGGGGAGGGTCGCGCAGCAACAAGCACAATGCCGCCAGCAGCAATCCCGGGGTACCGGCAACAAAGAACGCTGCGCGCCAACCATAATGCTTGTCGACCAACCCGCCTACCACGTAGCCCAAAGCCGACCCCACCGGTATCGCGCAAAAGAAAATTGCCATGACGCGGCCACGTTGACGAACCGGAAAATAATCGGACAGCAGGCTCGGCGCGATGGTGACATACGCTGCTTCGCCCACGCCCACGGCCGCGCGTGCGGCAAACAGCGTCAAATAGTTGATGGCGAATCCGGACAGGGCGGTCGCGAAACTCCAGCAAGCGACGCCCAGAGCGATCAACCGGGGCCGCGAGCGGCGATCGCCCAGCGCGCCGAACACCGGGGCCAGAAGCGTGTACACGACCAGAAAGCCGGACATCAGCGACCCCAGATTGGTGTCGGAAAGTCCGAGGTCGGAATGTTTCAGGCTTTCGAGCACCCCGGAGACGACATAGCGATCCAGGTAGCTGAACAAGTTGATGAAGGCAAGAATCGCCAGCCCAAAATTTGCGGAAGCCAGCCAGGACTTTTGTTTTTGTTCGGCCACACCAAAGTATAGTGGTGATCGTGACAATTGCACGTGGAAGCCGGCTACAGACGTAATCGATTGATTTTATTAGAAGAATGGTCGTGTTTGGCGGTTCTTTGCTTCAGGGCGGGCTTCCGTAAGATTAAAATCAGCGAATAAATTGAGGAGATTCATTTGGCCAAGCCGAACTACCGCCACGTTAAAAAACAGAAGGAAGCTGCCAGAAAAGCCCGGCAAGACGCCAAGCAGGTACGCCGCTCCACCGTTCCCGACGTGCCTGTCGAACCCGTGCCCACCAAGCCCGTTGCTTGATGAACACCGCGTACGTCTCGCCCTGGATGGACGAGGAACTCTCGATCTTTCGCGACGCGGTCGCGCGCTTTGTCGAAGCCGAAATGGTGCCGAACGATGAGCAGTGGCGAAAGCAGCAGCACGTCGGCAAGGACATTTGGCGCAAAGCCGGCGAGATGGGGCTGCTGTGTACCGACATATCCGCCGACTACGGCGGCGTCGGCGGAGATTTTCGACATGAAGCGGTCCTCTACGAAGAGACCTCGAGGCGGGGTATTTCCGGGTTCGGTCAGGGCGTGCACAGCATTTGCGCACACTACTTGGAGAATCACGGCACCGAGGAACAGAAACGCCGTTTCCTGCCGCGCATGGCGAGCGGCGAACTGATCGGGGCCATTGGCATGTCGGAGCCCGCTGCCGGATCCGATTTGCAGGGGCTGCGGACGCGCGCGGTGCGCGACGGTGACAGCTACCTCATCAATGGCTCAAAGATTTTCATCACCAACGGCTTTCTCGCCGGATTGATTGCGTTGGTGGTGAAGACTCAGCCCGGCGCGGGCGCCAAGGGCACATCGATCATCATGGTGGAAACTGAAAACCTGAACGGTTTCCGAGTGGGCCGAATTCTCGACAAGATGGGTATGAAGTCGCAGGACACGTCCGAGCTATTTTTTGAAGACGTGCGCGTTTCCGCCGCCAATCTCCTGGGCGGGGCCGAGGGCCAGGGGTTTTACCAACTCATGGGTGATTTGCCCTATGAGCGCGCGCTCATTGCGGTGGCCGGCGTGGCCGCGATGGAAGGCGGGCTCGCCGAGACCATTCGTTACGTCAAGGATCGCAAGGCCTTCGGCAAAGCCATCGCTGAATTTCAGAATACGAAGTTCAAGCTGGCGGAACTCGCGACCAAGACCCACATCGCGCGCCTGTTCGTCGACGACATCATCGGCAAAGTCGTCGCCGGAACTCTCGATACGGTTACCGCCTCGATGGCCAAGTATTGGGTTACGGACACGCAGCAGGAAGTGCTCGATGAGTGCGTGCAATTGCACGGAGGCTACGGTTACATGAATGAATACCTGGTGTGCCGCCTGTTCGCCGATTCGCGCGTGCAGCGCATCTACGGCGGCACGAACGAAATCATGAAGGAATTGATCTCACGCGCACTGTAAGCCGATGCTCGCTGTCGCCGGTCTGCGACGGGCCGCGGCGCATTAAGGGGACTTCACAGATCTTTTCGTGTTTTGTGCTTCTCACGAAGCCTAAAATCGCACAACAATAGCGGCTATGCGACGCTTAATTTCGAGGCTGTTCGCGGTGCCGTTGATTTCGGTGCTGCTGGCAATTGCGGCGTGCGGCGGCAGCGCGGTGGTAACCCTGACCGCGACACCCTCGCCGGACAATTTTGTCGCTTACCGGGTCGGGCTGGCGGCCATTCGGCTGCAAACGTCCGGCGGCAAAACGGGCGCCACGGTTCTGCCGACCGAGACCATGGTAGATTTTACAAAGCTGCTCGATCTTTCAGAAGTAGTGGGTGCGCCGGCGCTGGCAAAAGGCACATATACCGATGCCTTGATCACGCTCGACTACAGCACGGCCGTGATCATCTATGACGATGGAAGTCTCGATGGCGTGGCACTCAGACCGGTAGGCGCGAACGGCAAAGACTTGGGAGTGGTTTCCGTGCAGGCCAAGCTGGATCCGAGCGATCCTTTGCTGAGCGCTCCGAAGCAGGTGGGTCTGATGGCGTTGGATTTCAACCTGGCCGCGTCAAATGTCGTCAACTTGAGCGCGAAGACCGTGACGATTACGCCGATGGTGGCGGCAAGCATGCTCCCGATAGACACCAAGCAGGTTCGCATCCGCGGTCCGCTCTTGGGCGCGAGGGGTAGCTTTTTCGCGACCGGTGTGACGCCATTTGACAACAGCGTCGCCGGGCTGGGACAGCTCTCGATCACGCCGAGCAATGCGACCACCTACGAGATCAACGGCTTTGTATCGACGGGTAGCGCCGGCCTGGTGCAGCTCGGTGCCTTGCCGACGAAAACGTTGACGTCGGCCTTCGGTACGCTGACGTCATCCAATGCGTCCGCGACCCCGGCGACCACCCCCGCCAGTGCAGCGACTCTGCCGAGCGCGACCACATCCAGCGTGTCGTTTGCCGCATCGCAGGTGTTGGTGAACGGCAGCGTTCAGGGACTGGATCTGGATCGAGTATCGGGAATCGTTTCGGCGCGCAGCGGCAACTCGCTGGGCATCGAGGACGCAACGCTCATCCGGACTGACGGCACCAATACGTTTGTTCCGGGAACGACCATCGTCAATGTCGGCGCCAATACGCTGGTCACGTTTTTTGGACAAGGTGTCGCGGAGTTCATCAGCCCGCAGCAAATTTCGGTGGGGTCCTCGATAGAGGCGCTCGGCACGGTTGGCAATACCAGCGCCGGCGGAACTCTCATCGATGCCAGCGCCGGTCGCGTGCGCATCGATCTCACCACGGCCTCAGGCCTCGTAACCGCGCAGGGCTCCGGAGCCTTGACGGTCAATTTGACCAACCTCGGCGGCCGCGCGATCCAGGCGTTTGACTTCGTCGGCAGCGGCGCGGCCGCGAATCAATATGCCGTGGCGACAGGCGCGCTGGACCTGACCAATGCGGTCGTGACGGCGCCGGTTGTGGCAACTGGTTTTCCCAGCGCATTCGCGACTCCGCCGCCGAATTTTACGGCCTCGACTCTGCTCGATCCGACGACGATTCAAGCCGAACTCGTGGTCGACTGGAGCGGCGGGACAGCGGCGCCCTTTACGAATTTCGATAGTTCGGCCATTACTCTCGACGTACACAACACCGGCATCGGCCCGCGGCATCAGATTCATGTCGGTTCGCAGATCATCGACCTTGCCGGGTTGTCATCAGACCCAATGATCGCGCCCGGCACCACGGGCTCAGCCACGCTGTTTTCGATCGGTCATGCTGCCTCTTTCACCATCGAGAGCTTTAATACCTATGATGCATTCATCACACGGTTGCGGTCGGAGCTGACCGGCGCCACCCTGGCGACCGGCATGACCGCCGTCGGTCAGTACGCGGTGTCGACGTTTGCATTTTCCGCTTCGAGCATAACGCTCGTCTTGAACAACTGAACATTCGATGGTCAAGGCGCGCGGGGTAGGGTTCGTTGAAATCTAGAATAACCCGGCGCGGCATACTTCGGGCCGCTTCGCTGCTGGCCGTGCCGGCGATGTTGCCGCGGCCTTTGCGCGCGGCGCTTCAGTCCGCGCCCGGCCCGGCACCATTCAACTATGCGTATGTCGGCACCTACACGCCGAATGGCGGCGGCATTTATCTATTTCGCATCGACCCCCTCACCGCCGCACTTACCCAGTTGCAGGTCATCGACGATATTCGAAATCCAACGTGGCTGGTGGTCAATCCGGCGAAAGATCGGCTGTACGCGGTCAGCGAGATCGACAATTTCCAAGGCACGCACGACGGCGCCGTGGTCTCGTACGCCATCGACAGCGATAGTTTGCGCCTGAAGCGATTGGGCGCGGTGGGTTCCCGCGGAACCACGCCTGCGCATGCCAGCGTGCATCCTTCGGGAAAGTTCGTGTTCGTCGCCAACTATGGCGGCGGCAGTGTGGCGGTGTTTCCCGTGGGCGCCGACGGTGCGCTGGGCGAGGCGACGGACGTGAGGCCCAGCGTGGGTCCGCGGCATCATGTGCGCGCCGCCGTTGACCCACCCGGACAGTTTGCCGTCAGCGACCACGACGGCCCTCATCTGCACATGGTTGCGTCCGATCCGAGCGGGCAATTCGTGATTGCCAACGACGCGGGACTCGATCTGACGCTGGTCTGGCGCTTTGACGCCGCAGCGGGGCGGTTGCTGCCTGCGGATGTGCCGGTGATTTCGGCGCCGCCGGGTTCGGCGCCGCGGCATTTTCTTTTCCATCCCAATGGACGCGTGTTTTACAACTTCCATGAGCACGACGCCAGAGTGGCTGTTTACGACTATGACGCCGCGCGCGGCGGATTGAAGCTCAAGCAGGTGGTATCCAGCTTGCCGCCGAAGTTCGGCGGCAGCAATCTGTCCTCGGAAATCGTGATGACCGCCGACGGCCGATTTCTCTACGCCGCGAATCGCCTGCACAACGCCGTGACGGTATTCGCGGTGAATGATGACGGTCAGTTGCGCAGTATTTCGGAAACCTGGGTGCACGCCGATTCTCCGCGCAGTATATGCATCGATCCCAGCGGGGCATTTCTCTACTCCTGCAATCAACGCGGCGATTCAATCACCTCGTTCCATTTGAATGCGGCGACCGGCGCGCTGACCTTCACCGGCCGGTTCGAAGCGGTCGGCAGTCCGGCGGTGATGACAATCCTCAAGCGCTCCTAATCCGCGATATACTCGAGGCCAACGCGCTCGCGCGATCACGGTTGAGAAATATGGAAATCGCAATGATAGGTTTGGGCCGCATGGGTGCCAACATGGCGCAGCGATTGATGCGCGGCGGGCACAGGGTTGTGGGCTACGATCCGGCGGATACGGCACGCGCATTGCTGGAAAAGAGCGGCGCGGAGACTGCGGCCTCGCTCGAGCAGATGGTTGCGAAACTCAAGGCGCCGCGCGCCGTGTGGCTGATGGTGCCGGCCGGGGAGATCACCGATGGCACCATTGCCAATCTCATGCCGCTGCTGGCCGCCGGCGATACCATCATCGACGGCGGCAATTCCAACTACCGGGATACCCAGCGGCGCGCAGCGATGACGGCGCAGCGCAAGATCCAGTATGTCGATTCCGGCACCAGCGGCGGGATCTGGGGTTTGGCCGAAGGATACAGCCTGATGATCGGCGGCGACGAAGCGGTGGTGGAACGGCTGCGCCCGATATTCGAAACCCTTGCGCCGGCCAAGGACCAGGGCTGGGGCCGGGTCGGGCCTGTGGGCTCGGGTCACTACACCAAGATGGTCCATAACGGCATCGAGTATGGCTTGATGCAAGCCTATGCCGAGGGTTTCTCGATCCTGCAGCACAAGAGCGAGTTCAAGCTCGATCTGCATCAGATAGCGGAGATCTGGCGCTACGGCAGCGTGGTGCGCTCGTGGCTGTTGGACCTCACCGCCAATGCATTGGAAAAAAACCCCACGCTCAAGGGCATCGCTCCCTATGTCGCCGATTCCGGAGAGGGCCGTTGGACCGTCGCCGACGCGATCGAACTGGGTGTGTCCGCACCGGTCATTACGCTGTCGCTGCTCGAGCGGCTGCGCTCACGCGACAATGATTCGTTTTCCGACAAGCTCCTGGCGGCCATGCGCAACCAGTTCGGCGGGCACGAAATAAAAAAAGAGTGATCGAGAGTCGAGCGTGAGAATTCTGATCGTCGGTGCGGGCGCCATTGGCGGCTATTTTGGCGCCCGGCTCATTGCGGCTGGGCGGGATGTCACTTTTCTCGTCAGAGAGCGCAGGGCGGAGCAGTTGTGCCGCGGCGGTTTGGTGGTGACGAGCCCGCTCGGCGACCTGAATCTGCCGACCCCGGCGTTGACGAGTGCCGCAACCCTCGCGGACTTTTACGACCTCGTCATTCTCAGCAGCAAATCCTACGATCTGGAAGCATCGATCGACGATTTCGCCGCGGGCGTGGGCCCGAGTTCGCGGGTTCTGCCGCTGCTCAATGGCTTGCGGCACCTTGACGTCCTGGATGCGCGGTTCGGCGCGCAGCGAGTCCTCGGCGGCCTGGCGCGGATTTCTTCGACATTGGATGCCGAGGGACGCATTCATCAATTGGGCACGTTCAACGCCCTGGCGTTTGGCCCCCGCGGTCCCGGCCCGAAGGGCAATATCGACGATGTTGCCAACACCCTGCTTGTTTCCGGTTTCGAGGCACACTTGAGCCCCGACATCCTGCACGAGATGTGGGAGAAATGGGTGTTCATCGCTGCGGCGGCGGCAACCACGAGTCTGATGCGTGCGGCGGTCGGGGACATCGTTGCCGCCGAGGCGCAACAAATCCCCCTGGAACTGCTGCAGGAATGCAGTGCGATCGCCGCCGCGAACGGATACTCGCCGCGCGAGGCGGCCATGAACACGGGCCGCACGCTGCTCACGACGCCGGGCTCGGCGTTTACCGCCTCGATGTTGCGCGATATCGAGCAAGGCAGCCGTATCGAGTCGGATCACATCGTCGGCGACCTTCTCGAGCGCGCACCGAGTGCGGTGCAGGCGCCGCTGCTGTCAACGGCCTATGCGCACTTGCGAGCCTATGAGGCAAGGCGCAAGCGCGAGTCGGGTACGAAGGCGGGCTCCTAAGATGCCGGTTCTCCTAGATACCGGTCGGCACCTCGGCTTTATGCCTGCTGACTGACGCACCGTCCTGGGCTCGGAGGCGGGCGAACACGACGGTGGATACGATGGTCAGTGTGGCGAGACAGAGGAGCGCCAAGTGGATCCCGCGAATCATCTGCCCCTCCGTGGCGCGCAGGCGATCCGGAATGAAAAGCGCGGCAGCGAGCGAAGCCGTGGCGATACCGAAGCTGACTGCCAATTGCTGCACGGTGCTGGCAATGGTGCTGGCGCCGCTTGCCTCGTGCTCGCCCACGTCCGCGTACGCCAGCGTATTCATGCTCGTGTACTGCAGTGAGGTGAGGAAGCCGTAAGCGAACGCCATCATGACAATGAGCCATACCGGGGTTTCGAGGTTGATCGTTGCGAACAGCATGATCATGACGCCGAGCATGATGGTGTTGGTGATCAGCACGCTGCGGTAGCCGAATTTCTTGAGGATCAGCGGCATGGTCAACTTGAGACTCATGGCGGCGAAGGCCTGCGGCATGATCAGCAGTCCCGACTGGATCGGCGAGAACCCCAAACCAACCTGATAGAGAAGCGGCAACAGAAAGGGAATGCCTCCTATCCCCAAGCGCGTGAATAAGTTACCGCTGACCGCAACGCGGAAGGTGCGAATCGCGAGCAGTTTGAGGCGCAGCAACGGGTGCGCGGTACGCTTGGTATGCAAACCGTAGGCCACGAGCAGCGCCGCCGAGATCCCCAGCAGTCCGAGCATTTCCCGGCCGCTCAAGGTGGTCTCGCCGAACACCTCGAGCACATAGGACAGCAGTGCGATACCTGAGCCGAACAAGATCAATCCGATGATGTCGAGAGGATAGTTGCGCTTCTCGCGATAGTTCGGCAAGTGCCGGTAAACCATGTACAGACCACACAGGCCGATCGGAATATTGACAAAAAAGATCACGCTCCAGTGGAAATACCCGATGATCGCACCGCCGATAACCGGCCCCAACATTGGCCCCACCAGGCCGGGAATGGCAACAAAGCTCATGGCATTGATGAGCTCCGACTTGGCGAAGCTGCGTACCATGGTGATGCGGCCGACGGGAAGCATCATGGCGCCGCCGCTGCCCTGCAGAATGCGGCACGCCACCAAGAGATGGATATTGTTGGAGACGCCGCAAAGGAACGAACCCAACGTGAAGATGCCGATCGCGGACGCAAAAACGCGGCGAGTACCGAAGCGATTGGCCATCCAACCGCTGATCGGAATGAAGACAGCCAGACTCAGGGTGTAGCTGGCGAGCACCGCCTTCATGCTCAATGGGGGCACATCAAGAGCGTGCGCAATCGCCGGCACTGCCGTATTGAGAATGGTCGTGTCCAGGGATTCCATGAAGAACCCGACCGCGACCAACCAAGGCAGCAGCCGCTTGGCGGTGGCCGTCAGTGCGATCTCATCGGATTCCGGCAAGGCGATCCGCGCTCAAGCGCCCGCGAGCGCCGTGTCGACGATGGTCTGCGCCTCACCGATCAGTCGGCGCAGATGCGCTTCGTCATGAAAGCTCTCAGCGTAGATTTTGTAGATGTCTTCGGTCCCGGACGGACGGGCCGCAAACCAGCCGCCGCGCGCAGTGACCTTGACGCCGCCAATCGGCGCGTTATTGCCGGGCGCCTGGGTCAAGATCTGTTCGATCGGTTCGCCGGCAAGCTGCGTGATGTGAACTTGCTGCCGATCAAGTTTGCCGAGCTTGGCTTTCTGCGCGGAGTTCGCCGGAGCATCGATGCGATCGGCAAACGATGTGCCTAATTCCTGCGTGAGCGCGCGATATTGCTCCCCGGGATCCCGTCCGGTGCGCGCCGTGATTTCCGCCGCCAGGAGCGCCGGTACGATGCCGTCCTTATCCGTGGTCCACGCCCGTCCATCGATACGGCTGAAAGAAGCACCGGCGCTTTCCTCGCCGCCAAAGCCCAATTTTCCATCCACCAGTCCTGCAACGAACCACTTGAAGCCCACCGGCACTTCGTACACCGCGCGCTTCAACCGCTTGCCCACCCGATCGATCATCGCACTGCTCACCACCGTCTTGCCCACGGCGGCGTCGGCGCGCCAGCCGCTGCGATGACTGAATAAATAGTCGATGGCTACGGAGAGATAGTGGTTGGGCGGCATCAAGCCGCGGCTCTTGGTCACGATCCCATGCCGATCGTGATCGGTGTCGCAGCCAAAGGCGATGTCGAAGCGATCCTTCAGTTCGATCAGCCGCTGCATGGCGTAGGGCGAGGACGGATCCATGCGGATTTTTCCGTCCCAATCGAGCGTCATGAAACGAAAGGTCGGGTCGACCGCATCGTTCACGACAGTCAGATCGAGGCGATAGCGCTCGGCGATGCGCGGCCAGTAATGCACACCGGCGCCACCCAAGGGGTCGACACCCATGCGAATCCTCGAATCGCGAATGACATCCATATCGAGAATGGCGCCGAGATCTTGAACATAATTTTGCACATAGTCATGCGAGTGGGTCGTGGCAGCCGCACGCGCCTGCTTCAGCGCCATTCGCTTGATGCCCCCGGCGCCCGGCTTGAGCAGCTCGTTTGCCCGGTTCTCGATCCACTTGGTGATGTCGGTGTCCGCAGGACCGCCGTTGGTCGGGTTGTACTTGAAACCGCCGCTATCCGGGGGATTGTGCGAGGGTGTTATGACGATGCCGTCGGCCATGCCGCTCTTGCGGCCGCGGTTGTAATTGAGAATGGCGTGGGAAATAGCGGGAGTAGGGGTGTATTCGTCGCCCGCCGCGATCATGAGTTCCACACCATTGGCGGCAAGCACCTCGAGGGCGCCGGCGAAGGCCGGCGCCGATAGCGCGTGCGTGTCAAAACCGATGAACAGCGGCCCATCGATTCCCTGCTGCCTGCGGTACTCGCTGATGGCTTGACTGATGGCCAAAACATGCGCCTCGTTGAAGCCGACGTCGAAGGAGCTGCCGCGATGTCCCGAGGTGCCGAAGGCAACCCGCTGTGACGCAATCGAAGGATCGGGACGCTCGCTGTAATATGCGGTAATCAGCCGCGGCACATCGACCAGCGCCGCCGCAGGGGCGGGCTGACCGGCGAGCGGGTTCACTCGGGAATTCAAGTGGTGGCCAGCGCGGCGCTCTTATCCTCGATGCGCGTCATCAGTTCGGTCCACGATTTGACGAACGATGCCGCGCCGTCGACTTGCAGTTGAGCCGCGAGGGCGTTGACATCGATTCCGGCCCGCGCAAAGCGGCCGAGCGTATCTTCGGCATCGCCGCCGTCTTTGGCCATGACACCCTTGAGGTTGCCGCTTTCCGCGAACGCCAGCAGGGTCTTCTCCGGCATCGTGTCGATGGTGTCCGGCGCCGCCAACGCTTCGACATACAAGCCGGCCGGCGCCTTCGGATCCTTGGTCCCGGTGCTGGCCCACAGCATGCGTTGCTTGCGCGCGCCCTTGGCTTCCAAATCCTGCCAACGTTTGCCGCCGATCAATTCCAAGTGCGCACGATAGGTGCGTTGCATGATGGCAATGCCCAAGCGGTTGCTCAATTCCGGCGGCACTTTATCGACCACGGCGCGATCCCAGCGGCTGACGAATACCGACGCGACCGAATTGATTTTAGGATCGAGTCCCGCGGTGATGCGCCGCTCCATGGCGCGCATGTAGGCATCGGCTACTTTCAAGTATTGTTCACGCGAGAACAGCAGGGTCACATTGATCGGCACACCCGCAAAAATCGCCGCCTCAATGGCCGGGACGCCGGCCGGCGTCCCGGGAATCTTGACGTAAAGATTCGGCCTATTGGCCTGTTTGTGGATTCGCAGTGCCGCATCGATCGTGCCCTGCGTGTCATTCGCGAGCAGCGGCGAGACTTCCATGGATACCCAGCCGTCCAGCCCTTTTGTGCGATCGAACACAGGCCGGAAGAGGTCGGCGGCACGGCGCAAGTCCTCCAGCGCCAACTCAACGAATAGCTCTTCACCGGACAAACCGGCCGCTGCCTTCTGCCGGATGCCTTTGTCGTACGCCGCGGTCTTGCCGATGGCCTCGTCGAAAATCGTGGGATTCGACGTCAACCCGGTGATGGAAAATTGCTCGATATAGCGGCTCAAGACTCCGCCGTCGAGAATTTCCCGCGTGATATTGTCGAGCCACAGGCTTTGACCCAAATCATGCAGGTTTTTCGTCATACTCATGGTCGCACCTTAAAAGTCGGTTAAGTCGTGATTGAGAAGGTCCCCGATTCGCTCGATGACCAGATCCGGCGCCGGTTCTGCCGACTTGGACTCCGCCGCCAGCGCGTAGTGCCCTTGGCGCACGAAAACTGTCGTCAGGCGCGTACCCAGCGCTGATTTCATCGCGGCCAAGAGATTGGCCTTGTCATCGACCATAACATAGTGCTTCGCCGGGAAGCGCTGCTGCACATGCTCGAGCATTTTTTCCTTGTGCAGGTAAATCAATACGCGGCCTTCGACCGCGGCCCAGATTCCGCTGCGCTGGATTTTTCGCGGCTGAAACACCATGTCGCCGTCCGACAACACGACCGGCAAGCCGAGGGTGCGCAAGTGCGCAATCGCCTCGAGCGCCTGCGGAAACAAGCGGCTCGTAAACGAGTACTCCAGCAGGAAGTCCGACATGCCGAGCAATTGCGGGTTGTCCTCCAGTCCGGTTCGAAAATCCTGCAATGCGCCCAGGTAATCCGCAAGTCCAAGGGCTTCGCGCCGGCGTCCAAAAATCTCCCAGTAACGGGCGCATTCGGCGGCGCCGAACGCACCTTCCAGGCGGTCGCCCAGATCCTTCGCGAACCGGTCGTTGTCCAACAACGTGTTGTCCACGTCGAGGAGAAATATCCTGTCTTGATTCAGCACGGCGCGGACCTCTCGATCTGAGGGTCATGCCAGCGTTCGCCGCAGTCGACGACTTTGGCGGCGGCGCCGGGACCCCAGGTCCCGGGCTCGTATTCAAGCACGGGCAGGGCGCCGCTGAGGATGGGATCAACCACCCGCCAGGCCGCCTCCACGCTGTCATCCTGCGTGAACAATGCCGTCTCGCCTCGAACCGCATCTCCCAGCAATCGCTCATAAGGGGATTTCTCAGACTGCGTGTTGTGGCGCGCGATCAATTCGACCGGCTCGCCGCGCATGTCCTCGCCGTTCAACTTGGCCAGCGCGCCCTCGCCAATGACCACCTCGGGACTCAAGCGCAACCTGAAATAATTCGCCGGCATGGTGTCGCTGGGATCGAAGATCGCCAGGGGTGGCCGCTTGAGCGTTACCCGGACCTCGGTGGCGGTGATCGGCAGATTCTTGCCGGCGCGGATGTAGAACGGTACATCCGCCCAGCGCCAGGTGTCGATGTGCAGACGCAGCGCGGCGAAGGTCTCGACTTGCGAGTCTTTGGCGACCCCTTGCTCGCCGCGATAGCCGCGAAACTGCCCGCGCACCACTTCTTTCGGGTCGAGCGGGCGCATGGCGCGGAATATTCGAAGCTTCTCCGCTTGCATGGTCTTCGAATCGTGGCCGACGGGTGCATCCATCGCCAGCAATGTCACCACCTGCAGCAAATGGTTTTGCACCACGTCGCGAATTGCGCCGACTTCTTCATAGAAAGCACCGCGGCCCTGCACGCCGAAGTCCTCGGCCATGGTGATCTGAATGTCCCGAATGTACTCGCGGTTCCAGATGGGCTCCAGAAAAGTATTGGCGAAGCGGAAGTACAACAGATTCTGTACCGCCTCCTTGCCCAGGTAGTGATCGATGCGAAAAATCGAAGACTCATCGAACACTTCATGCAATGTGCGATCGAGCGCCTGCGCGCTCGCCAAATCCCGGCCGAAGGGCTTCTCGACAATGACCCGGCCATTCTCCGCGCAGCCGCACTCGCGCAACCCCTGCACGACGCTGGCGAACATGCTGGGCGGAATGGCCAGATAGTGAATGGGGCTCTTGCTGAGCCCTATGGCTGCCTTCAATTTGGCGTAGGTCGCAGGATCCGCGTAGTCGCCATCGACATAACGCAGCAGCGCAGCCAGCTTCGCGAAGCAGGCAGCGTCGAAATCGCCGGCATTTTGCACGCTGCTGCGGGCACGCTCTTTGAGTTTATCCAGATTCCAACTGGCGCGCGCCATGCCGACAATGGGCATATTGAAGCCGCCATTGCGCACCATAGCGTACAGCGCGGGAAAGATTTTCTTGTACGCCAGATCCCCGGTGGCGCCAAAAAACACGAAGGCGTCTGAATCCGAGCGGCTCATGGGCGTCGTGCCTCGAGCTCGCGGCGCAGCCGCTGCAGCTCCTCCAGCAAATCAACGGCGAGCGCGACGCCGGCGAGATTCAGCTCCAGATCCCGCTCCAGGCGAACCGCAAGCCGCGCGCGACGCAGCGCATCGCCGGTAAAGTGCCACTCGCTGCTGATCTCGACGACATTGAGCACACCTTCTTCGACGAACTCCACGATGTGCCGTTCGTCGACCTGGCACATGCGGCTCAAGTCCTTGATGCTCAAGATCGCGGATTGATCGAAAATGGTGCCGGTTATAGCCTGATCATCGGATGGCGGCATCTTAGGCTCCAAGGCTGGCGCGTGGGTTAAAGGGCAGGGCGGCAGCCAAGGCCGCGTACGCGGCCTTGGCCTTGTCATCATTGGCGGCAGGCAACGCGATCTGCAAGACCACATAAAAATCGCCCGGCGGCGAGGCCGGTATGCCTCGGCCCTTGAGGCGCAATTTGCCGCCGGCGCGCGATCCGGGTGGAACTTTCAAATCGACGATGCCGGTTGGCGTGGGCGTTTTGACGCTCGCGCCCAGGGCGGCTTCCCACGGCGCCACCGGCAATTCCAACGATAGATCCCGCCCGTCAACTCGATACAGCGGATGGGGTTGAAATTCTACTTCGATGTACAGGTCTCCGGGCGTCCCGCTGCCGGAAGCGCGGGCGCCCTGGCCCGCAAGGCGGATTTGTTGGCCCGCGAGAATGCCCTTGGGTACTTGAACGTTCAAAGTGCGTTCCTTCGAGATCAACCTGCCTTCTTCGTCGATTTCGGGCATCCTCAATGTGAAGGTGCGCGGCCCGCCGATGAGGGACGCTTCCAGATCGAGCAGCACCTTGGCGTGGTGATCTTCGCCGCGGCCCGCGTGAAACTCGCCGCGGCTGCGCCCCGCCCGCGCCTGCGCGCCGAACAGCGAATCAAAAAAATCGCTGTAGGCCGAATTACCCGGGCCGGCGCCGCTGAATTCGAAGCCTGAATCCCAATTGGGCGGCGGCCGAAATTCCTCGCCGGCGCGATGATTTTGACCGAGTTGATCGTAGGCCGCGCGCTTTTCGGGGCTCTTGAGCACTTCGTAGGCCTCGCCGACCTCCTTGAATCGCGCCTCCGCGTCTTTTTCCTTGCTGACATCGGGATGATATTTGCGAGCGAGCTTGCGATAGGCCTGCTTGATCTGGGCTTCGGTGGCATCGCGCGCAACGCCCATGACCTTGTAATAATCCTTGAATTCCACCGATCACCTGCCCCTGGAAACGCAAAAGAATACTACGCGCAAGAACTCGTGATTCGAATACACGGTGTAAGACCAATCCTACAGTTGATAGGCCACGGTCAGCAGCAATCCTTCGCAAAGATCGCGCAGCAGACCCGGCGGGCGGCCGTGAAAAGGCACCGTCTCCGCAATCTGTGCATCGATCCACTGCGCAAGCCAATTGATTTCCGCGCGGCCGTAGAAGACGACGGCGCATTCGTAGTTGAGCAGCAGACTGCGCGAGTCGAGATTCACGGATCCTGACAGGGCCAGCGAATGGTCGAATATCACCGCTTTTGCATGGCTCATGTACGGCATCAAACGAACGTTGACGCCCGCCTGGCTCAAGGAACGCAGCGCCCGGTTGCGCGCGAAATCCGCCAGGCGATGATTGGATCTGGCCGGAATGACCAAGTCGACGCGCACGCCGCGCCGCGCGGCGAGGCGCATGGCGGTTTCCAGGCTGACATCCGGCACGAAGTAGGGGGTTACCGCCAGCATGCGGTCGCGGGCATGAAAACAGCCATCGATCAGCAAGGCGTGCACCGTATCCTCGGTCTGGTCCGGACCGCTCGGCAGAAACTGTGCCTCGCTCGCGGTAGGATGGGAGACGGTGCCGGCGACGGCAGCGACATCGGCCGACGCGGGCTTGCCGCCCGCCGCGACCCAATCCTGTTCAAATTGCGCGGCGGCCGCGCCTGCCACCGGCCCTTGCAGGTCGAAGCTCAGGTCTCGCCACGCCGGTGCGCCGGCAACACCGAAGAAATACTCGGCGGCGAGATTGCGTCCTCCTGCCCACAGACGCCCGCCATCGGCGATGACCATTTTACGATGGTTACGCAGGTTGCGCGGGCCCTGCGTCCGGCGCGCTAGCAGGGGGCTGAAAATCGCGGTCTCGACGCCGCCCGCTTGCAGAGCCCTGAAGCAGACCCTCGGCAGTTGCAGCGCACCGACGCCATCGAGGAGAAGCCGCACATCAACGCCGCGGCGCGCGCGCTCCATCATGCGCTGCATGGCCTCGCGGCCGAAGGCGTCGTCGCCAAGGATATAGGTGCAGATGTCCAGCCGCGAAACGGCGCTCGACATGACTGAAAATAATGCGTCGGCTGAATCGCGTCCGTCTCGATGCAGGTTGATGGCCGCAGGCGAAGATCCCGGCAATTCAAAGCTTTCAATGAGATCCTGCGCCCAGTGACCCGCAAAGGACCGCGCGCCGGAGCGCGGCGAAGTCTTGCGCGGCAACTTGCGCCGCCCGAACATCAAGTACATGGGGAACACCACATAGGGTAGAGCGATCATCCCCAGGACCCAGGCGATGGCGATGGAAGGCGGCCGTCGTTCGCGTCGTGCGCGGGTGGTCAGAATGTAGACAAGCACGCTGACGACGACAACGAGCGAGTGAAGGCTGACCGTCGGAAGCCAAACGCTCATATCAATCGGGCTGCGCGAGTCGTTTGAGAACGCCCGGCAGCAGATCGGGCAAATCCTCGCCGATCAGTCCCGGTCCAAATGCCATGGCTGAGGCACCGTGCATCCACACCCCGGCCGCCGCCGCCGGGAATGCGTCCATGCCTTGCGCAAGCAGCCCCAAGATGAACCCGCCGAGAACATCGCCGGATCCCGCAGTGGCGAGCGTAGCCGGCGCATTGCTGTTGATGATTGCGCGGCCGTCGGGGGCGGCGATGACGGTGTCGGCGCCCTTCAACACGACGACCGCGCCGCTGCGGCGGGCGGCGCGGCGGGCGCGCGTCAACTTGTCCCCCGAGGGGTCGAAAATGCGTTTGAATTCGCCGTCATGCGGCGTAATGACGCAGGGCCCGCGAATCGCTTGAAAGAGTTCGTCGGCACGCGAAGAAAATACGCTGATGGCGTCGGCGTCGAGCACCACAGGTCTGCGGGTTTGCAACAAGGCGAGCGCGCGCTCGCGTGTCGCGTCGCTGAGGCCTGCCCCGGGTCCGATGGAAAATGCCGTGTACCGCGGATCCTGCAGCAGTGCGGCGAAATCCTGATCCTGCGACAACGTTTGCACCATGATGCTGGTCAGCGCCGGGGCATAGATGGCAAAGGCTTTTTCCGGCACGGCGATGGTGGTGAGGCCCGCTCCGATGCGTGCCGCGGCGCGCGCCGCCATCCGCGCCGCGCCCGTCATCGGATAGCCGCCGTACAGCAGTGCGTGGCCGCGGCTGTATTTGTTGCCGGCGGCCTGCAGTTGCGGCAATTGTTGCCGCCACAGGCCGGGCGCGTTTTCCCAGGTGTCGATGGCCAACGAGTCGAGCACAGCTTGCGGTATGCCGATATCCGCCACCACGATGTCGCCGCATAAATCGCGCCCCGGCAGCAATAAATGACCGGGTTTCTTTCTCGCGAAGGTCACGGTGCAGACCGCGGCCGCGGCACCCAAGTCCTCGCCGCTGTCTCCCATCACGCCGCTGGGCACGTCCACGGCGATGATGGGGATCCCGCGACGTGTCGCGCAGGTCAATGTATCGGTGACCTGCGAATCCAGGCGGCGGCTCAAACCCGACCCAAAAAGGGAATCGACGATCAACTCAGCGTCGTCGACGACCTGCGGAGTCAGCGGTTCGACGCCGCCCGTCCAGCGCTGTGCGAAATGATGAGCGTCGCCGCGCAGGCCGTTGATGTCCCCCAACAGGGCAAGACGGACCGCCCAACCGGATCGCGCCAATGCAATCGCGACCACAAAGCCATCGCCGCCGTTGTTGCCGGGCCCACACAGGACGGTGACGCGCCGCGGCGTCCAGCGGTGCAGCAGCTCTCGCGCCACGGCCTCACCGGCGTGCTGCATGAGCAGCCAGCCGGGAGTGCCCGCCGCCATGGTCAATCGATCGGCGGCATTCATCTGCGCGACCGTGAGCACGCTGGGGTTCACAATCGTCCAACAGCCGCGCCGACAGCGGTGGTGACCGCCATGGCCAGCGCGCTCCAAAAAGCGACGCGCAAGGCGCCGATGCGCACATCGGCGCCGCCGACCTTGGCCGACCAGCCGCCGAGGAACAGCAGACAGGAGAGGCAGGCAATGGCGATCGCGGCGATCAGGTATCGCGCCGGGGCTGCGACAACCACAGCCAGGGGCAGGGCGGCGCCGATGGAAAAACTCCCGGCCGAAGCCATGGCCGCCTGCAAGGGCCGCGCCCTCGATGCCGGTGATATTCCCAACTCGTCGCGCGCGTGCGAGCCCAACGCATCATGTGCCATGAGCTGCTCTGCGACCTTGCGCGCCAAATTGGCATCAAGTCCACGCCGCCTGTAAATCTCGGTCAGTTCATGCCGCTCACCGCTGAAATCATCGCGCAGTTCCAAGCGCTCCTGCGCCAATGCGGCCGATTCAGTGTCGGCTTGGGAATATACGGAGACGTATTCTCCGGCCGCCATGGACATGGCGCCGGCAACCAGCGCGGCCGTACCGCTCAACAACAGCGCGCTGTGCGAGCTGTGCGCGGCCGCCAGCCCCAGCAGCAAGCTGGAGGTTGACACAATGCCGTCGTTGGCGCCCAACACCGAAGCGCGCAGCCAGCCCCCTGTTCCCAATTTATGGCGGTCATGATCCTTAGGATGCATTGCTATCCTGTATATGCGAACAGGGTATCTCGGGGGTGGACCGCACTGCGGCTAATCCAATAGTAGCGAGCCCGATGTAAGCCGGGTAGTCTTCGCTTGAAATAATAAGCTCCTCGCCAACGCGCCAGCCGGCCGCCGCAAATAAGGAAGTCACGAATGTACAATCCTCTGTTCTGGATAGAGTGGCTTGATCGTCTCGATCGCGTGCTGACGAGCGCTCGCCAAGATGTCGCCGTGCTGAAACGCGCCGTCAGCCCGCGCAGCCTCGAGGCGATCGAGCGCTCGAGGCGCCAGTTGTCCGCGCTCATGAACGATTTGCGGCTGCTGGATCGCGACGTACTGGCGACAAGTACCGCGCAGAACGGGGCGGACAATTTACAAAAAGCACTCGACACGACTGTGGCGCAACTCGCCGGCCTTGCCGCGATTCCGGCCGCGAGCGCGCCGGGCGTGCTGGATCGATTGCTGGCAGCCAGTGATTCCGCTTTGCGCGACAGCTGCTATGAGGCCGCGATGTTGCTGGAGCCGAGCCGCCGTCGCGCATGACCTAATGACCGGTCGCGACGCCATTGCCGGTGTCCGCGCTGCTTTGAAAGATATTCACGATCGCCTTTGCGGTATGCAATGGCTATAAAATCAACAGAATTCCCCCGATGGCGCTCAATAGCAATACGAGTTGCTCGAACAGGTTTTGATTCACGCGTACCAACAGCCAGCGGCCGGCCAGCGCGCCGAGCAGCACGGCCGGCGCCAGCGCCAGATTGAATCCAAAGCTTTGAGTGGTGATCAACCCAAGATCCACCATGAACGGAACCTTGAACAGGTTGAGCAGCATGAAGAACACCGCGGCGGTGCCGACATACTCCATCTTGGGCAGTCTCATGGCCACGAGATATATGGCCATCAAGGGTCCCGCGGCGTTCGCGACCAGCGTGATGAAGCCCGCGGTCATGCCGATGACGGCGCCGACCGACCAATGAAACGGCGCTGACCGCTCCTCACTGGGGGAGGATGCGTATCGGCGCCAATAACTCAATGTCACCAGCGACACGATGATCCAACCGACCAGGGTCCGCGCGGTGTGATCGCTGATGCGCCCAAGGGTGAAGTAGCCCAGCACCACCCCGATTGCGGTCCAGGGAAACAGCCGCCACAGGTAATGCCATTGAGTATGTTTGCGATAAGAGAACACGGCGACAAAGTCACCGAAGATCAGCAGCGGCAGAACCAGGCCGCTGGCTTGTTTACTGCTGGGGAATACGTGATTGAACAGGGCGATTGACAGGATGCTCAAGCCCGTGATGCCGGCCTTGGAAACGCCGACCATGAAGGCGCCAAGCGCGGCAAAGATCCACAGCGAGAGATCAGCTGGCAATCAGTTATTTACGTAAAATTGGCGCAGCTGGTGCAGGTTGATGATGACGTCATAATGCTGGCCCTCTGGGAGCTTGGGTCCGGTCGCGAACTCGTAGCGCGAGTCTAGATTGGCGACATCGGGATGCAGGTCATGCATCGCTCGCTTGAACATTTCCCGGGGCACCCACTCGGAATTGGATGACAGCGAACCGAATTCATCGTGATAAATCGTCGCGGTGGAGATATCCGTTGGCGTGGAGGCGATGGCGAATATGCGCGGACGAATGGCGGTCAAATGCACCTGCTTGGCGCCGGCCATGATCAGCTGCCACTCGTTGCCCTGCGGCACGGCAATCAGCGCATAGACATGATGTTGCGCGGTGAAGAAGGCAATCGAAATGGCGAGCATCGCCATCGCCCGTCGGGCGTTCGCACCCCAGCGTTCGGTGAGGGCGCTGATCGACGCCACCAGGAAGCAGAGCAGCACGCCGGTCATCGCCAAAATCGTGCGATAGGTTGCATAGTGCTCCGATGCGATCATGCATACGGAGAAGGCAAACACGGGAAGTCCCAGCAGCCCGGACAACCAGATGATGCCGCGCGCCATGCCATGGCGGCGCCATTCCAGATAAGCGCCGGCGATCAAGATCGCGCCCACGAGTGCCGCGCAAGCGAAGTAAATTGCATGGTCGCGATGATTGTTGTCGTTCAGCACGAATATGCTCAGCGCATTGGGCAGAGGCTCAGCCAGGAACCAGGCGATCTTGTCGCCCCAATGTGATTCGAAGGCAATTCGGCCGGACTTGACGAAGGCGTGAGTGGCGTAGAGCACGGACATCGCACAATAGGCCAGTCCCAACGTGCCCGCGACAAATCCGAGATGGATGGCGATCCATCTCGCCGACTGCACCAACGTGCGTTGCCGCTGCACGATCAGCGCACCGGCCAGGGGCACCAGATAAAAGAGCGCGCTCGGCTGGTAGATCAACGCGCTCACGATCATCAACCCTAGGGCGACAGCCCACTGTCCCACGGCGCGTCCGACACCGGCACGCAGGCCCAGAACCAGCGCGCCTTCCACCGTGAAAAATCCGCCGACGGCCAACAGCGCGGTCGCCACGTAAGGCCAGCCGACAGCCCAGCCGGCAATGACCTGCGCCGAGGGCACCAGGACCAGCAATACCGCAAAACACAGGCTGGTGTTGATGGACCATCCGACCGCTCGCAAGCCCTTGAAGGACACCATGGAGATGGCGCCCAACAGCAGTGCCGCGACGAAACGCATCCACTGCAGATTCTGCACGCTGCTGGTCTGGCCATACGTTGCCTGCAGCAACCAGCCGTAAATGGGGCGCGCATGCGAGGCGCAGAATTTAACGACCTTGCCAACTTCCTCATGCGCTTCGCGCAAGTTGGAATAATCATCGCGCAGGCCGTAATCGTGAAAAGTAGCCGGCCAATAGGCCAGCAGCGGTACCAGAAACAGCACGGCGGTGAGCATCCAAGCGCGCGCTCGCAGGCCCGTGCGCGGTTCCGCGATCGCGCTCGGATTGCCGACCGGGACCGCAATCGCGGCCTCGCTGAGTACTGTTTTCGGAACGCTGCTCATTCGCCGCTGGATACCTTGAGATGTTGCAATGCACTAATCTGCGGACATCATCACCTATTGCCGGACGCAAATAAGTAAGAAAGGCGTAGGTGAAAATATCTCGGCTGGGAGCTGATTCTATCGACGATGCGCGGAAAATCAGTGCCGGAATTCGAAGAAATGCGTTAAATATCTGTTAACTAGCCCAACCGTGCCCGCGTTTGAGAAGCGCCCCCCGGCGCACGAATTTGTACGCAGTTGCGCGGTTCCTTGATACAGGTCCCATCGGGCAAAAACCCTTGCCTATAGGCTTTGCGCGAAGGATCGCCCAAGCCATGCTGCGACTCGCACTATTGATTGCAATCTTGTTCGCCGCATCGAGCGCCGCTGCGAAGCCGAAGATTTACACTTATGTGGATGCGCAGGGATTGCGGCATTACACCGACGTTCCCGACAACAACCGTTATCGATTGTTGGTGCTCTCGCCCCAAGACAGGACCGCGAGCGGCGATCGCTACGATGTGCAGCTGTTGGCCAAAGCCTCGCAGTACGACTCCATCATCGAGCACGCAGCGCTTTCCGCCGCCGTGGAATCCAACCTTCTGCGAGCCGTCATCGTGGTGGAGTCGGGGTTTAATTCGCAGGCTGTCTCCAAGCGAGGCGCTGTGGGACTCATGCAATTGATGCCGGCAACGGCAAGCCGCTTCGGCGTTTCGAACCCCTATGATGCGCGGCAGAACGTGCATGCCGGCGCCCGCTATTTGAAGTTTCTCATCGACCGCTTCGGTCACGATGTCCGCTTGGCGCTGGCCGCCTACAATGCGGGGGAAGAGGCGGTCGCTCGCAGTGGCGGCCAAATTCCGCCCTTTAGCGAAACCATGGCCTACGTCCCCAGGGTACTGAAGATCTACAGAATGCTGGCCGAACAACCTCGTTCGACCTGATAGCCTTGACAATCTGTAAGTAGTGACTTACGGTTAGTCATGGCTTACCAAGAAGCGTTCCTTGCGCTGGCAGACCCCACTCGACGCCATGTGTTCGAGGAGCTGCGCCGCGGACCGAAATCGGTCGGAAAAATCGCCGCGCAAATGCCGGTAAGCCGCCCGGCGGTATCTCAGCACCTGGCAGTGCTCAAGAAAGCAGGCCTCGTGGGCGATCGCGCCGAGGGCACACGCCGGGTTTACTACATCGATCCCCATGGACTCGCCGCCATCCGAATTTGGCTCGATCAATTTTGGGAAGAAGCGCTATCGGCATTTCAAGCCGAGCTAGAAAAAGAGGAGTCCGGCAGATGATCAGTATTGCCCCGGTACGCAAGCAAATCACGGTCAACGCGAATCAGCAGCGTGCCTTTGACCTGTTCACCAATGAGATGTCGCGGTGGTGGCCTGCGACTCATTCCATTCTGAAGTCTCCCCTCAAACAGTACGTCGTTGAGCCGCACGTGGGCGGCCGCTGGTACGCGGTCGCGGAGGATGGTTCAACGGGCCAAACGGGCTACGTGATCGATTGGCACCCGCCGCAGCTGGTCGTGCTGGCTTGGCAACTCAGTGCCGAGTGGCAATTCGATCCTGCGCTCGTGACCGAAGTCGAGGTGCGCTTCATCGCCGAAAGCGCGAATACTACTCGCGTCGAATTGGAGCACCGGCATTTGCAGCGCATGGGAGAAGGGGCCGCGCAGGTACGCTCCATGGTGGATGCACCGGGAGGGTGGACTGCCGTTTTAGAATCGTTCAAAAAATGTGCGGATGCAAAGGGAGCGGGATCATGACGGTATTGAATGAATGGGTTGTATGCGTCGGACTGGCGGCAGCCGTGTCGATCGGCCGGCCCGCGGCCGGAGAAGTGGTCGGCGCCGGCCAGAATGGCTTTGAGATTCGACTAACGGCGCACGTGGCGGCGGCGCCGGACAAGGCGTACGCCGCGCTGCTGCAGCCGGCGCGGTGGTGGAGTTCCGAGCACACATTCTCGGGAAGCGCCGCGAATCTCACATTGGATGCCCGGGCCGGCGGCTGTTGGTGCGAGACGCTCAGCGATGGCGGTTCAGTCGAGCATATGCGCGTAGTGTATGTTTCGCCCGGCAAGGTACTTCGGCTGCGCGGCGCACTGGGACCCCTTCAAGGACTGGGCGTCGAGGGCGCCATGACCTGGAGCGTGAAGGCCGGTGCCAGCGGATCCGAGATCTCCATCAGCTATGCTGCCGGCGGCTACGTCAAAGACGGCTTCGAAACACTTTCGAAAGGCGTCGATCACGTGCTCGGCGAGCAACTCGAGCGACTGAGAAAACTCATCGACGGCTAGCCGGCTCATCGACGGCTGGCTGGGCTCGGCGACGGCCGGCCGGCTTGACGGCGACTCCCGCTATTTCAAAGTGCGCGCCGCGCACGAGCTTGGATACGCCGATGAAGGCGCGCGCCGGATAGTTGTCGTGAAAATACGAGCGATAGACCGCATTGAATTTGTCGTAAAGATCAAGATCGGTGCAGTAGACCGTGACCGATACGAGATCCGCCATGGTCAAACCGCCTCTTTCCAGAGTTTGCTTGACCGAATCCATCACCGCCCGAGCTTCGGCTTCCGGATCCGCTGCCGCCTTCCCCGTGCTCGGATCGAGGCCAAGATGACCCGCGACATAAAACGTCGCGCCGACCATCACGCCGTTGCTGAAAGGCGGCGCCACCTTCGGATCGGCTCCGGGCGGCGCCAGGAAAGTGCGTCCCGCGTCGGCGGCGTGAGCGGCAACCGCGCATAGACCGATGAGAACCATCGCCGGTACTTTTTTCATGTGAATGCTCCTGTTCAAACTTTCGGGACCACGCCGGCGGGAGTCAACTTGTCGATGGCCTGAGGCAGCACCTGCGAGAGCTTCGCGGCCAGTACGTCAGGAGACAGGCCGACCTTGGCAGCCAGCTCCTTGACCGTATCTGAGCCAAAGACTTGGTGGATCTGATCAGCGCTGATGGGCTGATTTGCGCCGGTTCCGATCCACGAGCGCGCCGTGCCACCCAGGCCCTGCTGTTCCAGTTGAGCGACAATGCCTTGTACGCCCCCATGTTTTTGAATCAGGCCGTTGACCAACGTGGCCATCTCGGCGCCGACCAAACCGCCCAATATGCCGTCGAACATGCCCATACAAGCCTCCTTAGACGCGCTTTGCCAGCAGGTCGCGAATCTCCTCGAGAAGCACTTCCGACCGGGGCGGAGGCGCAGGCGGAGCCGCCACCGCAGGTGCGGGCTTCTTGAGTTTATTGATGCCTTTGATGCACATGAACAGCACGATCGCAATAATGGCAAAATCAAAAATCGTCTGAAAGAAGGCGCCGTACTTGATGAGTACGGCCTTGCCGGCGGGATCCATGCCGAGACTGACGGCCAGATCCGAAAAATTCACGCCGCCAATGACTTTGCCGAGCGGCGGCATGACGACATCGCCGACCAGCGAGGAGACAATCTTGCCGAACGCCGCGCCGATGATGACGCCGACCGCCAGGTCGACGACGTTTCCCTTCATCGCAAATTCCTTGAATTCTGACGCTAGTCCCATGGCATTCCCCCGTTTATATCTGAGCGTGCAATCGTACAGCAACTACCGATACAGGCCCACGGTCGCGGTTGTAGGCGGGATGACCGATCCATTGATAATCGAAACTGAGATGCACGAATTTCCAGACGGCGGCTGAATAGTAGGTTTCAACGATTTGCTCGGGGCCCGCATGCGGCAATTTGCCGTCGCCGATCAAAATACCGAGTCCGCCGGCATTCAGATAGCGTTCGCGCGCGGCGGATATGCCGTTGTGGATGGCTGCAAGTCCTATCGTATCGCCGGGGCGATGCCAGCTTGGTCCCTGCAGCGATACGCCCGCGGCGAGCGTGCGATCGACGTCCGTGAATTCGTAGGTTTCCACATTGCCGCCGGCCTTGCCGGCACGAATGAACGCTCCGAGCTGCGGCGAGATCTGTTGCTCCAGGTTCAAAGAGGCGCCGACGCGGGTGCGGTAGCTGCGCACCGATGCAATATCAACGGGCGCCGCGTTGTTCTGCGCAATTCGCACGGCCTGATCGAGAAGCCCCATGCGCGCTCGGTTGCGAAAAAAGGTCAGCTGCAGCCGGCCGGACCTCTCGCCGAACTGGTGACGATGCTCCAGTTCCAGGTCGGTTTGAAACTCGTGAAATCCGGGCTCCAAATGCACGCTGTTCGGCACGTCGGACAAGTCGAATACGCCGGCGCGCCATGCCCAGGCATGTCGATACCACTCCACCGCGGCCCCCGCCGTGTAGCCCCACGCATCCGCGGCATAGTCGAAGGTACCCGTATCGATCGCGGTCCAGTTGAGAAAATCCGCCCGCGCATCATGCGCATATTGATTGGTATCGAACACATCGACCACGCTGAATTTGCCGAGCGACAGCACCACGCGATCCTCGCCGCGAATGCCGCTCAATTGATTGGCGGCCGCCTCGACCTGTTGCGGGCCGCCGCCCAAATCAAAGGTTTGCCGGATGAATGCGCGTTGCAGCCGAAAATAGGGTTGATTCTTGCCCACCTTGTACGCTTCGCCGCTGGGGAAGCCGGCCGCACCCAGCGTGTCATCAAGCCCGAATCCCTGCTCGAGTTCGCCGTTGATCCAGGCTTCCGCGCCTTGCCACGGCTTTGCGCCCAGGTACAGCGTCGCGTCCGAGGTCTCGGCGCCCTTATTGGGCGAGAGGCTGTTGGTGCCCCGATAAGGTGCATTGAAGCCGGATGTCTCCTGTTCAATGTAGGTGAATTGGCCGTGAACGGCGAAAGATTCCTCGTCGGCCGCAGCGACGGCAGCCAGCGACACAAAAGCAAGGCCCAGTGCAACTCGCAAAGTGATTATGAGCTCCAGTACGCGCGTGCCAGGAAAATCAGCCCTAGGACGATGAATAACAGGGCGGCAGCGATATGAATTGCCTTGAGCGGAAGGCGGCTCGCGAAAGCCTTTCCCAAGAACACGACCGGCACATTGGCAAGCATCATGCCGGCGGTCGTGCCCGCCACGACTGCCAGTAAACTCGGGTAGGCGGCCGCCAGCGCCAGGGTCGCAATTTGCGTCTTGTCGCCGATCTCCGCGATGAAGAAGCTGGTCAGCGTCGCCAGAAATGCCCCCATGGCGCCGGCCGCGCCTGCATTCTCATCCAGCTTGTCCGGCTTCAAGGTCCAGATCGCCATCGCGATCATGCTGATGCCGACTATGACCTCGAGCGTGCGGGGCTTGAGCAAACTCCCAAACCAAACCCCAAGGATGCCCGCCAGCGCATGGTTGGCCAAGGTCGCGCACAATATGCCGGCAATGATGGGCCACGGCCGCCGGTAGCGGGCAGCGAGGAGAAGCGATAAGAGCTGAGTGCGATCGCCGATCTCGGCAACGGAGATCGTTGTAATCGAAACCAAAAAAGCTTCCATCGGGAACTCCGCGCTCAGCAACTGAACCCACCATTATGAATGCAGCACGGTGTCAATTGGAATGAAGGAGATGTTATGAGCACCCATGATGCGGAGACCGGGATCAAAATATTGGCCGCGTCCGGCGGCGTGGACGAGACGTTGGGCCGCCTGGAGACTC
>Ga0179587_10000031_pt1 | contig 70206 bp, 60 predicted proteins | sample CZODoug2_1_08_16_FD_185932 | JGI IMG/M metagenome (GOLD analysis project Ga0179587, IMG submission 185932) | Vadose zone soil fungal communities from Angelo Coast Range Reserve, California, USA - CZODoug2_1_08_16fungal | ecosystem: Environmental > Terrestrial > Soil > Vadose zone | place: USA...
CAGGCTTTTGAAGTCGAACACCAGACGTCGCGATGCAGGCCGGCGACAGGCTCCAGGACATGACCGCCTTGTTGGGGGCTTGCGACGTCGGCATCGCCGGTCCGCACGGTCGGCGCGACGACGCCCAGTTTCTCGAGCTCGGTCTGGTAGAGGAAGTCGAACGACGCGATGCTCGCCGCCACGCGATCCGGCGTCATGCCGGCGAGCTGGCTTCGTGCGAAGGCAAGCCGCACCACGTTCAATTTCTGCACGATCTCGAACGCGAGCCGGGCGTCGGTGCGCGCATAAAGCGCGAACGCCGGCAGATCATGGCGGTAGTTGTGCGTGATTTCGGCGATGCGATCGCGGACGTCCCCGGCGATGGCCTTTCCCTCGCCGAGAACCGCGCGCGCCACGGCGTCGAGCGAGTAGTCGTCCATGCGGATGAAGGCGCCGCGCAGCAGGTCGATGCCGTCGAGTACGAGACGGCCCGGAACGCTCGCCTGACCGCTGCCGAAATAGCCTTCGGCTTTGCGGATGCGAATGCTCCCGACGTCCCTGCCCAACGCAAAGGGATGGCGCACGCGCTCGGCAATGCCTTGCAGTACCGTCAAATCGAAATCGATGATGTTCCAACCCGTGAGCACATCGGGATCGACGCGCCGAACACGTTCGCAGAATGCCTCCAGTGCCGCAGATTCATCGGCGCAGCGAACCGCCTTTTCGGGCATGGCGCGATCGCTGCCATCAACGATGAGTACCTCATCGATGCCGGGGGCATACATCGAGATCGCCAGTAGGCGCGGCGGGGTGCCGTGGGTTTCGATGTCGAAGGACAGTACGCGCGGCTCGATTTTCACATCGGCCGGCCGCAAGGACGGATTGTCGAATATCCAGGTGACGCCCGTTCCCGCGGTCGCCTCGCCTTCGATCTCACAGCCTCCCTTGATGCCCCGCTCGATCAGATAGCGCACCGCGAAGCGCACGTCGGCCTCGAATGTGTCGATGTGGGCCTGGTGAAGACGATCCCGCACACCCGGGACCTCGGGCGGAGTGTCTACTTCCAGCATCAGTACCGGGGCGCCGTCGAACGTCCGCTTATCGGACGCCTTGGGCGGAGGTATGCGCAGAGCCCGTGCTCGTTCAGCGTCGGCGGCTCGAATGAAGAAATGGGGCCGCTGGCGATCGTCCCGGACGAGAAAGGTTCCGCCCGACTCCAATCGCCCATAGACGTGGATGACGGGAACGCGCTGTCCATCCGGTCGAGAGACGACCCGGTAACTGGACTGGAGAATGAAACCGCGGAGTTGGGCCACCTCGTCATTTTGCGCGTTCGGCGCGAATTTTGGGGTGCTAAAATCCTCCCGCATGGCGCGGTCCAAGAAATCATTTGCCGAATTGTTCCTGCCGCGAAAGCCCACGAGACTGCCGTCGCGGCGCCCTGCTCCCATCGGGGACAGCCCCGCGATTCAGGCGATCTGGGACGTGGTCGGCATGATTCCCCGCGGGATGGTATCGACCTACGGGGCCGTTGCACGCGCCGCCGGACTGCCGGGCCGCGCGCGGCTGACCGGGTTCGCGCTGAAAGCCGCGCCCGAGGAATTGAACCTCCCATGGCATCGTGTCGTCGGCGCCGGTGGTCGGATCGTGTTCCCGAAGACATCCCTGCAACATCGGGAGCAGGCGCGGCGCTTGCGCGCGGAGCGCGTACCCGTGAAGGATGGTCGTGTGGGCCGTTCGTATATTGCGGATGCCGAAGCTCTTTGAACGCCCCGCGAGGCGCTCCGAACGCCGTGGGCGAGCCAGGTCACGGGCTGCTCGCCGGATTCGGGTCAGAGGGCTCTTGATCGAGCGGTGTCTGCGCGAGTTCCACCAGTGAACCCATGCTTCCCATATGCAGGAGGAGCGGCGGATCTCCCGTGCGTGTATGACTCTCCACGCGTCCCAGGAGAATCGTATGGTCGCCCTCCTGATACCGTGAATACGTCGTGCATTCGAATGTCGCCACACTGCGGCGCAGCCGGGGGCAGCCGCCGATACCGGCGTCGAATTCCTGGTCGCAGCTCAAAAACTTGTCCGTCGAGGGCCGCGCAAAATGCAGGGCAAGCGGCTGCTGAGACGCGGCCAGTACGCTGAGAATGAAGTGGCGGCTGGATATGAACGCGTCGGCGCTGCGCGCTTCGTCGCGGATGCTCCACAGGATGAGCGGCGGCTCCAGCGAGACAGAAGCGAAGGAGTTGATGGTCATTCCTTCGCGTTTACCCTCCCTCGACAACGTCGTCACCAGGCACACGCCGGTGGGGAAGGTGGCCAACGACTGCCGGAACGAACGTGCGTCGACGGTGACCGGTGTATCGCCTGTAATGAGCGCCCAGGAATACATTGATCAACTCCCGGCATCCGGCATCAATACTGGCCCTTGGGCGTCAGGCCCAGCAGGTGCTGCCCCACCATCGACGACACTGCGTCCCAATTCAGTGTGATGTGTCGAACGATGGCGCTCGAATCGCGCCACATCCGCTGAATTGGTTGATCCAGCGCGAGGCCGGCGCCGCCAACCGCCGAAAATAGAATGTCGACCGCTTCGCGTGCCAGCCGGGCTGCGAACGCGTGGTCGCGGCGATTCCGTATGCGCTGGTCCACGCTGAGCGTCCCGCCCTGCATCGTGATCCGTTCCACCTCAGCCGTATCGCGGTTGATGAGCAGGCGTGCGGCATCCGCCATGGCCGATGCTTCAGCCAGCTTCGATTGAACCGGAAAGAACTCGCTCAGGCGATTGCCGCCGCCGCCGACGGCTCCGCGGGTCACCCGGGACCCGCAAAGATTGATGAACTCTTCCACGGCACCCTGCGCCGTACCGAGCAGCGGCGACACCAGACACACCGGAAGTGCCGACAGCATCGGAACGCGATAGATTCGATTGGTATTGACCGCGGACCCCGGAGACGAACCGGATGCGACGTCGGCGATCATCAAGCGGCGATGCGCCGGGACAAACGTCGGCTTTGGAATGCTGACCGTCTTGGAGCCGGTACCCGCCTGGCCGGCGACATGCCAGGTGTCGTCGACAGAATATTCCGCTTTCGGAACCAGCAGAAATCCGGGACGGGGCGCCGACCCCTTCTCGCCGTCGGGGAAGAGCGCGCCGACGATGACCCACTCCGAATTGTCGACATTTGATACGAACTGCCAGCGTCCATGGATGAGGAAGCCGCCGTCCACGACCTCCGTCGCGCCCGTCGGGGCGTACGACACACAGGCGAACGCGTCCGGATTGCCCTTCCATACATCGTCCTGAGCCGCTTCCGGAAAACCGGCGATCAACCACTGATGGATCGAACCTATCGCACAATTCCACGCGGACGAGGTACAGCCCCGGCCCAGCTCGGAAATGACGTCGATGAACGCGGTGAAGCCATACTCATACCCACCATAGCGTGCGGGCTGCATCAGCCGGAGGAATCCTGCCCGCCGGAACGCGTCCATGGACTCCCCGGATACCCGCCTCTCCGACTCTGTGGTCTGCGCCAGTTCCCGGAGCTTGGGTACGAGATCGTTTGCCGCGGACACCAGGGCGGTGAGTGTGGGCGCCGCCGCCACCGGTGAATAACGGCCTGGGGCGGTCTCATCGACAGGACTCAAATTGATGAACGGCAAGTCTTGCGTCACGTTGTGCTCCTCGTATTTGGCCGACGGCTTTGCGGTCAGCGTGCGACCCGATTTTCCTTCGCGAAGACCTGCCCCATGACTTCGATGAGCTTGGGATCGGAGAAGTCGAATAACCCGCCGTTACCCGTGATCCACTGATAGGTGTGAAGCAGGCGCGTGATTTTCCAGCGGCCGTCGATGCGCGCAAAGCTGTTTTCATACCACCCGTTTTGCGTGTACTCGGCGGTGCCGCCGTCGGTGGGCTTCCAGTGCCTCGCCACCATGTAAATGATGGCCTCTGCCTTGTCCCCGTCGACCGTCACCGCAAAATTCGAGTATTGATGGTGCCGCCGCACCGGACTTAAGATGATTTCCGCGAATCGCGTCCACAGATCCGCGTCGACGTGCACTTCAGGTTGCCCCGTCAATCGCTCGAAGTTGACCCGAAACCGATCGGCAAAGCAGCTTCGGTACAACGCCCAATCGCCTCGATCGAGCGCACGTCCGAAGTTCAGCATGACCTTCTCGATTTCGGCGCGCGTCCAGAGAGTCTCTACCATTTCCTCATGAGACGGGCTGATGGGCCGGTTTGGCGTGGTCATGGTCGACTCCTCGAGGTCTAATACTTGACCGTGAACCGCAGGCCGAAGGTCCGGGGATCGTCCAGGTAAGCCGTGGCCGGGCCCGGCAAACCCGCAGCGGCGGTGGCCGCAATCACCGCTCGGTTGGTCATGTTCTTGATCCAGGCGCCGGCGGTCCATGATGTGGCGTCGTAGGTCAGGGAAGCGTCGCCCTTGTTCGACGGGACTTGCCTGGTCCCCTTGTTGTGCACATAGTCCGCGAACCAGGAGCTTTCGAAGCGCCAGTCGATATGGGCACGGAGCGTGGCATCGCCCACGGGTATGTTGTGTGTAAAACCCGCTTCAGCGGTCCAATCCGGCGAGTAGGGAGGCGACAATCCGTCGAAGTTACGGCCGGTGGGGTCGATGACATCCTTGTTGCGCGAACGGGAGTATCCAATATTCAAATTGATCTGGTCTTGTTGCGAGACCTTCGCCAACACATCCAATTGGTCGCCCCGGATGCCCACTTTATTGCCGCTGAAGATCACGTTGTACGGCGCGGAAATGTCATAGGCCTGAATGATGAGATTATGGTAATCGTAATAGTACAGCTCGTTGTTGATCTGCAGACGATCATCCAGCCAGCGCGTCTTGATGCCCGCGGTGTAAGAGATCAGCTTTTCGGGCTGGACCTCATTGCTGAACGTGGGCGTATTCGGCAGCGCGTTGAAGGTTCCCTGCTGATAACCCGTCTGAACGGTGCCGTACACCATCATCTCCGGCGCGACGTCCTTCTCGAAGCCCACTTTCCAATCGAAGTGGTTGTAGGTCTTGTCGAAGTCGTACGGCAGACCTCCCAGCGCGACTACTTCAAAACCATGCGCGGTGCGCTTGGTAGAGCTCGCCCGTCCGCCGCCGGTCAGCCGGAGACTGTCCGTGATGCTGTAGCTCACCTGGCCGAAGGCGGAATATCCCACCAATCGGTCGGCATCGACGTTGGTCTGATAAAAAACGAACGGCAAATTGGTAAACAGGGATTCCGTGCCGCTGTTGCGAGAGTTGTAGTAGGCAAGACCACCGAGCCACTTGAAGGGACCGCCGCCGGTGCTGGCGAGCCGCAGTTCCTGCGTCAACTGGTTATAGTGAGCGGTGTTGGTCGATTGGATGGCGCTGAGCCAATAGAAAGGCGCTGCGTCGAGATACAGATAGGAGGGCAGGTAGCTCAAGACGGCGCCGTCGAATTCATAGTCGATCTGGCCACCCACCATATCGGTCTTGTAGTGCTCCCGCTCCCGCTCCGTCGTACCGAATGGTCCTGCGTACTTCCCCGTCCGCGTGTCGTCCCAGGCGTTCCCGTAGAAAAAGCAGGTCTCGCAATATTTGCCCGTGGCGGGATCGGTACCCTTGTTGACCAGATTCGCGTGGTAGCCCATTTTTTGCGCGCCCTGAAACCACAGATAGGCGGTGAGGTGATCGGTCGGCTTGAGAATGGTCGACAAGCGCACGCTGACATCGTTTTTCGAGTCGGCACCCGTCACCATGAAGCCATTGTTGTAGGCATAGTCCACGGCCGCGCGCAGCGCGGCGCTCTCGGAGGCCTTGAAATTTTGCGTCACCGTGAGGTGCACCGCGGAATGATTACCCACTTCGAGGAGGGTTTCACCCTCGTTGTTGAAGCCCGGTTTGGCGGGAGTGAGATTGATCGTCCCGCCGATGGCGCTGCGCCCATACAGCGTGCCCTGCGACCCCGGCAGTATCTCGAGCTGTTGAACATCGAAGAATGCCGCGCTGTCCGCCTCGCGTGGAAGATAGATACCCGCAAAATTGAAGGCGACATTGGGTTCGACATTGGGGAAATCCAGGTTGGCGCCGACGCCGCGGATGAATACCTGGATGTTGTCGCCCTCGGCCTGGAACCGCACCGACGGCACCAGTTTTTCCGCATCGGGCAAATTGACGACGCCGGCCTCGATCAATACATCGGCCGGGATGGCCGTAACCGCAGCCGCCGTCTTCTGCAGGTTTTGTGTCTGTTTCTCCGCCGTGACGATGATTTCCGCCAGCGCTTCGCCGGCCGCGTCGGCTGCCGCGAGCGCGGGCCGTGCGGCCCATCCCGTGAAGGAAATCGACAGTACACAGATCGGTAAACAAGTTTGTCGAAACATTGTCGCCTCTATTTATTTTGTTGATCTACGAGATAGTGGGCGCGGTACCAGTCATTGATTTCGCCGCCGGTCGTCAGCCATAGATCCGCGTGACCCGCGATATAGCCCAGGGCCTTTTCGAGATGCTTCATGCGGAAGGGATGACCCGAGATGAACGGGTGCACGGAAATCGACATGATGCGGGGACGGCTCCTGCCCTCCTCGTACAGAACATCGAATTGATCCTGGATCATTCGCCCGAATTCTTCCGCCGACGCGCCCTTGCCCATGATCGTGGGAACGTCGTTGATTTCGAGGGTGTACGGCATGGTGATGAGCGACCCACGCTTGACCCGCATGGGCACCGGCAGCTCATCGTGCGCGTAGTTCGAGACGTACTCGATGCCGGCCTCGGCGAGAAGATCCGGCGTCACGAAGCTCTCCGCAAGCGCCCAGCTCAACCAGCCTTTGGGACGCTTGCCCGTCGCTTCCTCGATGATGTCGAGGTTCAATTTAATGAAGTCGCGTTCCTGTTCTTCGGACATCAGCGACGGCACGCTGCCGTTGCGGTCGCCCTGCGCGCCCCACTCCCAGTTCCGGTCATTGCCCTCGCGAATGATCTGCGGATATTCGCGGCACACATCGCTGTTCAAATTCACCGTGCCGCGAAATCCGTGGCGATCCATCGCGTCCACGATTCGCCATAATCCGACCCGGTTGCCGTAATCCCGCCATCCATGATTCAGCACATCCGGACTGAACTGCATGGTCCCCGGATAAATGGCGTGCGCCGCTGCGGTGGTGCCGAAGGGCGCGTGTTCGATGTTGACGTAGATCAAAATCGCCAGACGCTCCCCCTTGGGGAATCGGACCGGCCTTCGATGGATGAAAGGTTCGAAATCGTAGCGCGGCGACTGAGTCAGCATTCGATGCCCTCCCAACACGAAAACTTCTTTGTAATTTCCGATGAGCAGAGTAGCGCGGCGTCGTCGAGAGCACGAATGACGGCTGGATATGGCGACTATTACCAACCGAACATGGCCAACCGAACATGGCCAACCGAACATGGAGAGCATGGCGCCATCGAGTGCTGTTGACGGGAACGCGGAGTCCTCGGGCACGCGGAGTCCTCGCGCACGCCGCTGCGTAGAGCTACGCGCTACGCGAAGTCGTTGGTGATCTCACCCACGGTCTCGACCCATACGCGCACGCGGTCACCGGCTTTCAAGAAACGGCCGCGCGCGGCGCCGCACCCCGCCGGCGTGCCGGTTGCGATGACATCGCCCGGCCGCAATGTCAGTCGCGAGCTGAGATGAGCCACCTGCTCGGCTACCGAAAAGATAAGGTTGGAACTCGAAGAGTCTTGCATCAGCTCATCGTTCACCCACAGACGAATGGCGAGATTCCCGAGATCTTCGATCTCGTCCAAGGGACAGAGCCAAGGGCCCATGGGGAGCGCTCCATCGAAGGATTTTTGACTGACCCAGTCGAAGTGAAACGGCGAATCGGCAGCCACCCCCTTGCGGCGCAAATGATCTCGAGCCGACAGATCGTTGACCACGGTGACTCCCGCCACGAACTCAAGCGCGTCGCCGACCGCCACATTGCGGCAGTCGCGTCCGATGACAACCGCAATCTCCGCCTCCCAATCGACGCATGTCGAGTAGCTCGGCAGGACGATGCGCGCGCCCGGTCCACGAACGCACGATTCCGATGCCTTGATGAAGTGCCAGGGATGGAGTCCGCTCTGGCGAGGATCCGGCTCTTCCGGGAGATTCAGCGCGCGGCTCATTTCCGCCACGTGATCTCGATAGTTGGCGCCGGCACAGAAGATGGCGCCCGGAAAAAGTATCGGCGCCAGCAGAGTGACGCTCGATAGGTCATGAGATGGATGCGTGGCGCCGCCGCCGGTACGATGAGCGTGCGCGATGGCGCGCAACCGAGGATGGATGTCGTCCCATCGTTGCAGCAATCCGAGCACCGATGCCGGCTCCGCAACCGATTTGCGGCTACCGCTTTCGAGCGCCGCCGCGGCATCGATGATGCGCGCATCGACGACAAGGCCCGCGCGGGGCGCGGCGTTGCCGTCGACATACGTAGCCAGCCGGTAAGAATGATCGAGCATGGTCCGTCTTCGCACCGCCCGACGGCGCTATTCTTTTTCCGCCTTCGGCGCCTTTCGCAGCGTCGACGGCGGCCGCTCGAAACGCCGGCTCATATGACCGGTTCCCTCCTGATCGCCTCGCTCGAACATCCACGTGTATCCGCCCGCGGGATTTGCGAGGATTTCCCAGGAATTATCGTCCGCGTCCCAGAAATAGAAGCTGTACGTCCCATGCTGGACCATCGGTTTGCTTATCTTGTGCAGTTTCCAAATGTCCGCATCGCGAACCACCAGGCGATGACACTCATCCACCTCCTCTTCCGTCTCGACGTCGATGCCGTTGTGATTGAGAAAGGTCATCTCGGCTTTACGGCCAGGCTGCACCAGGACGACCACGTAGATATGCGGTCCGCCCAGCCTGCACCACAGCGATATCTTGCTGGGTCGAACCACTTCGAAGCCCAGGAATTCCTGGTAGAACCGGCGCGTGAACTCCAGATCCTTGCTCTCAAGCGTACCGTGCGACAGGAACTTGAGTTTCAATGTCGGCGACTTTGCGGCCGGGTGCTGCGCGTCCTCTGCATTTGGTTGATTCATGCTGGTACCTTGCGTGGGTTCAGGTGCTGACGCAGACATTGCGCAGCTCCGTGTAGAATTCCAATGAATGCACGCCGCCTTCGCGGCCGATGCCCGATTGCTTCGAACCGCCGAACGGAGTGCGCAGATCGCGCAGAAACCATGAGTTGATCCAAACGATGCCGGCATTGATAACGGAGCCCAGGCGGAAACTCCGCCCGACGTCGCGGGTCCACACGGTCGCCGCAAGGCCGTACGGCGTGTCGTTCGCCAGCCGTACCGCTTCCTCCTCGCTGTCGAATGGACACACGTGGCAGCACGGACCGAAGATTTCTTCGCGAACCACCGCCGAGGTCTCCGGCAATCCGGTCCAAATGGTCGGCTCGATCCACGCGCCGCCGGACAGCGTCTGCGGCATCGACGGGATCCCTCCTCCGCACACGAGATTCGCGCGGTCGGCGATGGCTTGCCGGTAATAGCGCAACACCTTCTCGCGGTGCCTCAAGCTGATGAGAGGCCCGATGCCCGTGCTCTTGTCCGAGGGGTGACCTGGCTTGAGCAGTTCCGCCTTTTGCTTCAGCGCCGCGACGAATTTGTCGAATATCGGGCGCTCCACGTAGACGCGCTCCGTTCCCAGGCAAATCTGACCGGTATTGAGGAAGGTCGCCCGGGCGATCCCGGCCACCGCGGCCTCGAAGTTGCAATCGGCAAAGACAATTCCCGGGTTCTTGCCGCCGAGTTCCAGGGACACGGGGCGAACACCGGTGGAGGCTGCCTTCATGATCGCCGTGCCCGTTGCGGTTTCGCCGGTGAAAGTAATCGCGGCTACTCCGGGGTGCCGGGTGAGCAATTCGCCTGCCGAACCTTCGCCCAAGCCGTGGACGACGTTGAAGACCCCGGGCGGGACCCCCACCGATTGCATGACTTCGCCCAAGAGCGTTGCGCTCGCAGGCGTTTCTTCCGATGGCTTGACGACCACCGCATTGCCGCAGGCGAGCGCCGGCGCCACTTTCCATGTCATGAGAAGGAGCGGCAGATTCCAGGGGCAGATCACCGCAATCACGCCTTTCGGCACGCGCAAGGAATAGTTGAATGCCTGAAGCCCGTCCGGCGTCTGCATCTCGAAGAATTCCGTTGGCACATTCTTCACGGCATCGGCAAAGACGCGAAAATTCGCGGCGCCCCGCGGGATGTCCACATGGGATGCGACGGAGCGCGGCTTGCCGGTGTCATTGACTTCGGCGTCGAGGAAATCGTCGAAGCGGCGGTCTATCTCGCGTGCGACGGCGTAGAGCAGGTCCGTGCGCTGCGCGAGTGTGAGCCGGCGCCACGGCCCGGTCATCGCGTCGGTCGCGGCGCGAACCGCGGCATCGACCTCTGCGGGTCCTCCCTCGGCGATCATGCCGATCAGGCTGCCGTCGATCGGAGAGCGCTTCTCGAACTGCTTTTCGGCAGCGCTGCCGACGAAGCGACCGCCGATGAAATGTAAAAAGGTGGTGCCGTTCATGCACCCGCGACATTACGATCCCGAGCCCAGGTGCGTCGAATGAAAAGTCGATATAGCGAGAATGCGCGGCCGCCATAGCGCATCCGCGCGATCGAGGTGCATCCCGCCCGCATTAGCGTTACGATCGGCGCATGAACAAGGTCGCTCGAACCATGAGTTTCAATAACTTCGACCTGAATTTATTGAGAGTATTCGACGCGATACTGCAGACACGAAGCGTGACCACCGCGGCATCGAATCTGCATTTGACCCAGCCCGCGGTGAGCAAGCAACTCAATCGCTTACGGGAACTTCTCGACGATCCGCTGTTCGTTCGAACCAACGACGGCATGGCCCCCACGCCGCGGGCCGAGGCGCTCGCCGGGCCGATTCGACAAGCGTTGAGCGAAGTGCGCAATGCGATCGAGCAGCAGCTCGGCTTCGATCCCAGCGCGTCCGATCGCACCTTTCGGATCTTCATGAATGACGTCGGACAGATGGCGTTGTTGCCCCGCGTACTCGCGTTGATAGTCGAGGAAGCGCCGTTGGTCAACATTCAAACGGTGCAGATACCCACGTTACGGATGCGCAGCGTCGGCCTCGAATCCGGGGATGTCGACCTCGCGGTCGGCTATTTCGAGGAATTCGACGGTTCAATGCATCGTCAGGTACTGTTCGAGGAACACTACGTGGGGATGGTGCGCGCCGCTCATCCCACCATCCGCGCCACGCTGTCCTTCGAGCAATTCCTGCAATCGCCCCACCTGGTCTATCAACCGTCCGGCGGCGGCCACGGCTCGCAGGAGAACTTCGTGGACAAGGCGTTCTGGCAAGCCGGCGTCGAGCGCCGCGTCGCCGTGCGCCTGGCGCACGCCGTCGGCATTTCCGCGATGGTATCGCACACGGATTTGCTGGTCATCGTTCCGCACATGCTGGCCCAGGCCTGCGCCAACCTGGTCGACGTGAGCATTCTCGACTTGCCCATCGAGATACCGCGAATTCAAATAGCCCAATATTGGAACGAGCGGTTTCACACCGACCCCGGCAGCCGCTGGCTGAGAAGCATTTTCGCGCGGCTGTATGGAAGCCGACGGCTCATGACGGACTCCTCCTCGCTGCTGGCCAGCGAATCCCTGGACGTCTGATTCCCCCCCGCTGCCGAGGCTATGCCCTCGGGATATGCAGTACATTTCAAGAGATGATTGGAGCGTGGCCGTCGCCGGCCTTATCGTTTGAGCTGGGGAGGCCGATATCGCGCACAGGAATGGCTACAAAAGGAACATTCGATGTTGAAATTCTACTTCAATGCCTCGCCCGCGAAGGCTTGAGCTTACCGGCCATTTTTTAGGAAACTTCAATGCCGAGGACCGTTTTATGATGAGCGAAGAACAGCGTAAGCAGGCAATCGCCAGCCTCGTTCAGGCACACCGCACAAAAAAACCATGCGTGCAGCTCTCGACCACGTTCCCGTCGATCGAAATCGCAGATTCTTACGCGATCTCCTCCGCCATGGCCGAGCTCAAAGTCGAGGGCGGCTCAAGGCTCATCGGTCACAAGATTGGATTGACCTCCAAGGCGATGCAGGCATCCTCGCAAATCGACGAGCCGGATTACGGCCATTTGTTCGACGACATGTTGATACAGGACGGGGCCAAGGTATCTCACGCGGATTTCTGCGTGCCCCGGGTGGAGCCCGAATTGACCTTCATTTTAAAGCAACCGTTGAAGGGACCCAATGTCGGCCTGATCGACGTACTGCGTGCCACCGACTACATTGTGCCGTCAATCGAAATCATCGATGCGCGCGTGCAGAACCCGCGAAAGATTTTCGATACCGTCGCCGATAACGGTGCCGCTGCGGGTTTGGTGCTCGGCGGACGCCCCATGCGACCCCAGGATGTGGATCTGCGGTGGGTGGGCGTGCTGTTTTATCGAAATGGGGAAATCGAGGAGACCGGACTCGCGGCAGGCGTGCTCGGCCACCCCGCGATGGCCATTGCTTGGCTGGCCAACAAGCTTGCGCCTTTCGACGTCACGCTGGAACCGGGGCACATGATGTTGTCGGGCTCGTTTACCCGGCCATTGTGGGCGCAAAAAGGCGATACATTGCATGCCGATTTTGGGCCGCTCGGCGGCGTTGCCGTGCAGTTCGTCTGACGCCATGCCGCTACCGCACAATTCATTCAAGAGCTCACTGAACGAGGGGCGGCAGCAACTGGGAATCTGGAGCACATTTTGCAGCCCCATCGTCGCCGAGATTCTGGGCAAATCCGGATTCGATTGGATCCTGTTCGACTCGGAACACTCCCCGGTGGAAATCGCCGGGCTGTTGCCTCTGCTGCAGGCGGCGAGTGGCGGACCAGCCGCTTCTGTCGTGCGGCCGGCATGGAATGATCCTGTACTCATCAAGCGTATATTGGATATCGGGGCGCAAACAGTGCTGCTACCCTTCGTGCAAAACTCCGAAGAAGCGCATCGAGCCGTACAAAGTTGCCGTTATCCTCCCGTTGGACGGCGGGGCGTTTCGGGAACGACGCGCGCCAGCGATTTCGGGCGGACGGGCAATTATCTGACGGCCGCCGCGGAGCAGATCTGCGTTTTGGTGCAGGTAGAGACCGGAGAGGCGCTCGGACAACTCGGGCAGATTGCGGGCGTGCCCGGCGTCGACGGCGTCTTTATCGGACCCTCGGACCTGTCGGCCTCCATGGGGTATCTCGGCAATCCCGGTCATGCCGACGTACAGGCAGCCATCAAGGCGGCGGTTGGACCCATACGCGCCGCCGGAAAGGCCGCCGGCATTCTTGCCACTTCAGTTCCCGATGCCAAGCGTTATCTTGCTTGGGGCTATCAGTTCGTCGCTTGCAATGTCGACGTGCGCATCTTTGTGCAAGGTCTTGATGCTCTGCGAACCGAGATGACTTCTCAGTGAGCTACTAGTGATGCTCAAAAACGGACGATTACAGGACAAGGTCTGCGTCATCGCCGGCACCGGCAGCGGCGATGGATCCCCATCCACTGACCTCGGATCGAACGGTTCGCATGTTTCTCGGTCATGCCTGCCAGATATTCCGCTCATTGCGAGAGGTGATTTGACCCGGATTCCATACGCACCTATCGTCCGATCGAGATGGGCAAAGTTCCCGCGATACCGCCTGCTCGCGTGGGCACACAGGTCGAGAACATCATATGGCCGGAATTCTTCGGGATAAGTCCCTCATTGTGACGGGGGCGGGGGGCGGGATAGGCCGAGCGGCCTCTCTGGTCCTCTCGAAGGCTGGGGCAAGGGTGCTCGTCACCGATATCAACGAAGAAGCCGGAAAGGCGACCGTCGAGGCGGTATCCGCTCAAGGCGGTACGGCAGTCTTCGTCAAGGCGGATCTGTCTCGAGAAGGCGACGTGCAGGCATTGGTTGCGAAAACCATATCCACCTATGGCCGATTGGACGGCGCATTCAACAATGCCGGACTCGAACAGTGCGCGGTCTCCCTGCATGAACTGACGACCGAGCAATGGGAACGGGCGATCAGGGTCGATTTGACCAGCGTGTTCTGGTGCATCAAGTACCAAGTGATCGCCATGCTCTCAACCGGCGGGGGCGCCATCGTCAACACGGCTTCCTCGCTCGGACAAGTTGCCATCAAGAACGCCGGCGAATATATCTCCGCCAAGCACGGGCTCATCGGACTGACGCGTGCCGCGGCCGCGGACTACGGTGCGCGGGGCATTAGAGTCAATGCCGTACTGCCCGGCATTACGCTGACGCCGATGATTTCCCGCTTGGTGGGCGATGAAAACTTCAAACCCGTTTTTGACAGAATTTTGGAACGCCATCCGATCGGCCGTTTCGGCCAGCCTTCTGAAATCGGAGAGGCGGTCAAGTGGCTGCTTTCCGCTGATGCCTCATTCATGAATGGGGCGGCAATGGCCGTGGATGGGGGATACCTTGCGACCTGATCGGTGGTCAGAAACGATCAAGTGGCTGCCATCCGATTCGGCCTATTTATGAATGGCGCCGCCCTCCCGTCCATCGCGACTATCTTACGCTTCAAGCGGCAACTACTATCGAGGTGAGCCTGTGTATCGATTAACCCGAACCATCCCCGTGAACGAAGCTGGCAAGGTCTACTTGAGCCGGCACGATGTCTGGACGGGCTTGATGATGAAGGCCCAGAATGCCCTGCCGTATGTTCCCCAGATGCAGAAATGCGAAGTGATCGAAGAAGGAGATCGTTGGCTGCTGCGCGATATCGTCTTCAACAACACGCCGCTGCGCGAGCGAGTAACGTTAGAGCCGGAAGCCCGAGTCATCTTCGATCGCGTCGGCGGGCCCGAGCTGGGCCGCATCGAAAATATCATCGGCGAAGACGAGCATGGTAATCTGACGTTGACATTTGCATTCGGACTCACGAAGGATGGGATCGCACAGGGCACCGACGCGGAGCGGGCGCACTTCGCACCGATGGAAGGCGCGTATTTGGGAGCAGTCGCCGCCACGCTCGGCGCAGTGCGGCGCACCGTGGTCGAACAAGGCCGCGATAAGGTTCCGCCGGCGAGCCCCGACGATGCGACTGGGAACAACAAGTGGATCTACGATTTCTTTAAAGTTGCCGACAGTTTGCAAATGGAACCGTTCCTGGAGATGTTCGCCGATGATGTGCAGCTCACCTTCGGTAACCATCCCACCGGCACCGGTAAAGCGGCGCTCCGTGGGGCCATCGGTGGACTGTGGAGCCGGTTGTCAGGTATGTCGCACAGCCTCTCCGGTGCCTGGTCACTGCACGACGGCCGCGTAGGGATCGCTGAGAGCACCGTCATGTATACCCGGCTCGATGGGTCGCTGTATTTCGCGCGGCCTGCCACGGTGATTCGCCGGCGGGGCGAAAAAGTCTCGCACCTGCGCATACACGTGGACGTCAACGGACTGTGAACTGTTGCGCTTGACCGTGCGCGTCATCATTCAAAAAGTGTCCGCCGACAACTGGGGCGTCGGCGGCACGCCCGTCGGGGAGGGCGGCCAATGATTTCTTTGCACGACATCCGTTATGTCCGGATCGGAACGGGGGACATGGATCAGGCGGTGAAGTTCGCGACCCGCATGCTCGGGCTCGAAGTGGCCGACCGCGACTCGGGCGCCGCCTATCTGCGTTCGGATGACCGCGATCACACCTTGGTCTATCTCGATGCGCCGGTCGACCAGCACACCGTGGGCTTCGAATTGCGCACCCAGGAGGACCTCGACGCGGCGGCCGCCGAACTCGAGGCGGCGGGATTTGCGGTGAAGGCCGGCACGGCGTCGGAATGTGACCAGCGCCGGGTGGGGGCTTTCGTGAGCTTTCGCGAACCCAGCGGCACCATCGTGGATCTGGTCGCGAAGCCGTGGCACAGCGGACGGCATTACGCGCCGTCCCGTCCGGCAGGAATCACGGGCTTTTCTCATATCGGCCTGTACACCCAGTCCGCCCCCCGCGATGAGCGGTTCTGGACCCATACCTGCAACGCCCGGGTGAGCGATTGGATCGGCGATGCGCCGCTGCTGCGCATCGATGCGGTTCACCATAAGATGGCGCTGTTTCCCGCGGAGCGCAGCGGCGTACAGCACATCAATCACCAGGTGGCCGGCATCGACGACGTGATGCGCTCCTACTACCTGTTGCGCGAAAATGGCGTTCACATCCGCTTCGGACCAGGCCGGCATCCGACCTCCGGTGCCATGTTCCTGTATTTCGAGGGTCCGGACGGTATGACGTACGAATACTCCACGGGTGTGCGCATGATCGACGATGAGCTGACCTATCGGCCCCGAAAATTTCCCTTCAAGTCCACCTCGTTCTGCGCTTGGGGATCCAAGCCGGACATTCCCGAATTCAAGACGTGAGGCTCTTTTCATCGTGAGCGCCAACGACCGTGCCGCAGACCTCGTTCGCGTTGCCGCTCGCGCGATCGGGCGCGCCCGGCTCGCGCACGCGTATGGGCATTGCAGCGTCAGAATCGACGAAGGGACCTGCCTGGTAAGCCCCGCCAAGCCGATGGGACTGGTCACTGCGGCGGACCAGCCGGTCCGCGTTGCGATTCGAGAGCCGTTGCCTCCCGGAGTTCTCGGAGAAGTACGCATCCATCAACAAATTTATCAGCGGCGCTCCGATGTCATGGGCATCGCCCGGTTTATGTCGCCGAGTCTCGTCAGCCTGTCATCTCTCGGCCGAACGCCGTTGCCACGCCATGGGCTGGGAAGCTATTTTGCCCCGCAAGCCCCTCTGTGGAGCGACACTCGGCTGGTTCGCGACGATGAGCGAGCCGCGGCTGTCGCCGACCTCTTGGGTGCGGCGCGCGCCGTCGTGTTGCGAGGCAACGGCGCCGTCACGGTGGGCGCATCGCTCCAGGAGGCCTGCGTGTTCGCCTGGTACCTGGAAGACGCCGCGCGCGTGGAACTCGACGTCCTGGCGTCCGGTCTTACCGGTCTGGTGTTCGACGCCGAAGAGGCGGCCGCGCGTGCAACGACCCAGGGGTTGATCGTCGAGCGTATGTGGGAATGGCTGACGGCCGGCGACCCGTTGGCCGGCGCGCTTGCCCCCGACACCAAAACCCCCTAATTTCATCCTCATCACTAGTTTCATTCCTCATCCCCCGAGAGTACCCATGCCTCCAGCCATCCGGCTCGCCCATCAGCCCAATCCTCGCGTGAAGCGACTCACGCATGGCAGTAACTATCGGGGTGCGGCATGAGACTGTTGCGTTACGGTCCGTTGGGATCCGAGAAGCCTGGTCTCCTGGACCACGGAGGCGTGATTCGCGATCTCTCCGCGCACGTTCCGGACATCACACCCGAGACGGTGACGCCGGCCGGATTGACGAGGCTCGCAGCGCTTGATCCGAAGTCGTTACCGGTGGTGCCCGGCACCCCCCGGCTCGGTGTGCCGGTGCGCCAGATCGGCAAGTTCATCGCGATCGGCCTCAACTATGCCGATCATGCGAAGGAGGCAAACCTGCCGGTTCCCGCAGAGCCGCCGATGTTCACCAAGGCGGTCAGCTGTCTCAGCGGCCCCAATGACGATGTCATGTTGCCCAAGGATGCGGTCAAGGGCGACTGGGAAGTCGAACTCGGACTCATCATTGGCCGTACCACCCGCTACGTCAGCGAGGCCGACGCACTCGACAGCGTGGCGGGCTACGTCCTCGTCAACGATGTTTCCGAGCGCGCCTTTCAGATGGAACGCGGCACCCAGTGGGACAAGGGCAAGGGATGCGATACCTTCGGCCCGGTGGGTCCATGGCTGGTCACTCCCGACGAAGTCGGGGACCCGCAGAGCCTTAACATGTTCTTGAACCTCAACGAGAAGCGCATGCAAACCGGGAACACCGGGACCATGATTTTTTCCGTCCGGCAGTTGATCGCTTATGTGAGCCGGTTCATGACCCTCTACGCGGGCGATTTGCTCATCACCGGCACGCCAGCCGGTGTAGGCCTGGGTCACAAGCCGCATCCTATTTTTCTCAAGGAAGGCGATGTCATGCACTTAGGCATCGACAAGCTCGGCGAACAAAGACAGCGAGTCATCTCCTGGCGCCACCTCGGCGATGCGGTTTTGCCTTGACCGTCCACGCCGGACGCTTCAGCGATCGCGCCGCGGTGATCACGGGCGGTGCGTCCGGACTTGGACTGCACACGGCGAAGCGCCTGCTGGCCGAGGGCGCCGCAGTCGCTCTTTGGGATATCGACGCATGGGGCGATTCGGCGAGCCCGACGAGATCACCGCGATGATCTGTTGGCTCGCGAGCGATGAAATGAGTTTCAGCACCGGCGCCGTCTTCGATGTGTCCGGCGGCCGGGCGACGTATTGACTTATCAACGGAGCGATCTATGACTAAAGTATTAGTTCTCTATTATTCCTCGTACGGACACGTCGAGGCGATGGCGAACGCCGTCGCCGAGGGTGTGCTATCGGCTGGCGCCAGCGTTGAACTCAAGCGCGTCCCCGAAACCACTCCCACCGACGTGGCGAAAGCGGCCCACTTCAAGCTGGACCAGAGCGCACCGATCGCCACGATAGACGAATTGCCCGACTACGACGCGATCATCATCGGCTGCCCCACTCGCTTCGGACGGATGCCCTCGCAGATGGCAGCCTTCCTGGACCAGGCCGGCGGTTTGTGGATGCGGGGCGCGTTGCACGGCAAAGTGGGCGGCGCATTCACGTCCACGGCCACGCAACATGGTGGTCAGGAAGTCACGTTGTTTTCCATCATCACCAACCTGCTGCACTTCGGCATGACCGTCGTGGGCTTGCCCTACAGCTATCAAGGGCAAATGACGCTCGATGAAATCACCGGCGGCAGTCCGTACGGAGCCACCACCATAGCTGGTGGCGCGGGGCAGCGCATGCCCAGCGCGCTCGAACTGGGCGGTGCCCGCCACCAGGGAAAGCTAATCGCAGAGGCCGCCGCCAAGTTATCTGCTCGGTAAGTTCGTGCGGTGGCTGATTCGCTCAGTAGCCGCCGGATCCGCAGTGGCGGCTGGTTCGCGCGGCAGCGCGAATACCCGCCGAGCGTTGCCGTAGTAGATCTTGTCGACAACCCGTTTGGGCAGCGCAAGCCCCTGCACATCGGCCTCGATGGCGTCGACATGCTGGACGCTCGTGGTCGCCAGATAAGTCCAGTCGGAGCGCCAGAATGCGTCGGCCTCCTTGGGGAATTCCGCCGCGTCGATGGGCGGATTCTGGGCTCGCTCGGCCGTATCGGGAGGATTCTCCGTCAGATCGGAGCCGTAGAGAATGCGGTCCTGATAGGCGATGAAAAACCGGCGCACCTTGTCGTAGCCGGACTTTGACTGGTACTGCACCTGCGTCATGCGCGCGGCCAGATCCACCGTGGCGTTGGGATAGGTATCCAAGAACTTCGACAGCGCGTCCACGCTCCATTCAAGACTGCCCATATGCGCCCCAACGAACTTGAGCCGCGGGTGACGCGCCACGAAATGGTCGCGCGCGGCAATCAGGCTCTCGTAGCTCGGTTGCTCCGGGTGAAGGTACATATGATATTCGGGATGGTCGCGAAAATAGCTGCGATCATTGTCCGTGGTCATGGCCTCGAGCGGCAGCCAGCAGTTCTTCGGTTCCGCCTGGTGTGCGATCAGAGGGACACGCAGGGCTTCGATATGCCTCATCACTGCGTCGAATCCGGGATCATCGAGCATGATGAAACGGCCTTGCGGGTCCTTTTCCACCATGCCGATGTTCTTCCACACCTTGACGCCGAGCGCGCCTCGCTGGATTTCAGAATCGATCGCCCGAATGCTTTCCTGCGTCCAACGGTCGCTGCCGAAGCCCGTCATGGAAAAAGTGGTCGCAAAGTGGAAATGTCTGGGATCCACCGCCTGAAGATTGTGGGCGACCTGAGCTTGCGCACTCAGCGGCGGAAAGTCCGGGTAGTCGACATTGATCGACAGGATTTCAAAATCGTCCTTTCGCGCAATTTTCAAGAACGCACGGTCATCCGTATTGGCATGGACGTGGGCATCGAACTTACGAACCCGTTCGAAGTCGGCGACGGTGTAGGTCTCTCGACCGTGCGCCGCGACGGTGCCGAGCGCTGCGGCGACCATGATCAGAAATGACCAGACAGCGATCGAACGGACCGTCCGGTCGGCCCTAATCATTGCGGGGTCGTCCCGGCATCTGCCGCGTCAAGTTGCCGCGCGAGTTCCGCGATCGCAGCGGCCGTCAGCGGTACGCCGCTGAGTTTGGCGGCGTAGAGTGCCGCCCCGCCGCCCGGCGACAAGCGGGGTGCGATGAACTCATACCCGCGTTCGCTGCCGCTCAATGCCGAACGAAGCGGATCGAGAACCAGATCGCCGAATTGGAACATGCCGCCGGAATAAGAAACCGGCAACACCAGGTCGTGCGGCGCGTTCAGCTTGCCTCGCACCGCATCGACCAGCGCCGCGAGTTCCGTTGCCGCCGAGTGAAAGAGCCTCCGCGACTGCGTGTCGCCGGCGCGCGCAGCCTGCGCAACGATCTGTGCCAAACCTGCGACCCCGCTTCTCGCCATTGCAGGCGGTCCATAGATGGCTGCACACAGATCCAGGTCCCCGCGCAGACGGAAATGATCGCGAATCAACCGGTGCAGCGGGCCTTGCTTCGCGCGGCCATCGCTCATGCGTGAGAATAGATTCAGCCCCTCGCGGGCAACCCAGTAGGCCGACCCTTCATCGCTGAACAGCTCTCCCCATCCGCCGGCCCGCGCGCTGCGGCCTGCGAATTCTCCATAGGCAATGGAACCCGTGCCGGCAACGATGTTGATGCCGTCACGGCCGGCCAGGGCACCGGCCCAGCCGCACACCATATCGTTGGCGCACCGATACCGATCTTGGGGCAGGATGAGCGACGCGGCCCCATCGAGAATCGGGAGCAGATGGCTATCCTCGCCGTAGGCCGGAAGGCCGAGAAACGCATAGGTCAAATCGGCGAGTGAAACCGAGCCCTGCGAAAGTGTCGCGTCAATGCCATTTGCCAGCATGGTCTTGAGCGCCTCGACACCGGTCTCCAGGTAGTACGCCGGGCCCTCGCGCCGCGTGGCCAGCACGCGTCCGGATTCATCGATCAACACAAACTCGGTCTTGCTGCCCCCTCCGTCGACGCCGAGATAGGTTCTCACGCAGGATCCAAGGGATAAATCGTTACTCCCTGCACCACACGGCTGACGATACCCCGCGCGTTCGGAACATCGGGCTTAAGACCCAGGGAGAGCGATTGCATGAAAGCCAGGGACTGCGCAAACACTGCGTACGGCAGGCACAGGGCGAGATCGGAAGCGGCGGCGGCGCCGGCGCCGGATAGCGCGACGTCGTCCGCATGCCGGCGCTCCCGCGCGGACTGCGCCGTCAACGCCAGCACGCGCGCCGCAACGCCATCGGCGCGCAGTTCGTCGAGCAGATCAACCTCGTAACGGCGAGTATATGGGTCATTGCAGAGCAGTACCACGACGAGCGACCTGCCGTTGATGATCGTTTTCGGGCCGTGACGAAAGCCAAGCGGTGTGTCGGAAATCGCCACGACCTGTCCATCGCTGAGTTCGAGGGTTTTCAGAGCCGCTTCCCGCGCCAATCCCTTGAGCGCGTTGCTGCCGAGATAGACGATGCGTTCGAAGCGTTCGCGCGCCAGGCTCTCGATCAATGGCAAAGTGCCGGCCAGCAGCTCGCCGGCCGAGCGGGCGAGCTGTGCCGCCGATTCGGCATCGGAGGCGAGCAAGTCGAAGGTCATGGCCGCGGCCAACAGCATGCCGGAAAAACTGGACGTCATTGCGAAGCCGCGATCATTCGTCTCTTCCGGGAGGAGGACGATGCGGGTATTGCGCGTGTTTTTTCCGAGCTGGTACAGCGCTCCGTCGGCGTTGCAGGTGAAGATGAGATGATGACACTCCTGCACGCATTGCTCCGCCAGATTCAAAGCCGCCACGCTTTCCGGACTGTTGCCGGAGCGCGCGAAGGAGACCAGGAGTGTCGGCACCTCGTGCTTGAGCCAGCTCTTCGGAGACCCGACCAGATCGGTGGTGGCCACCGCATCGACCCTGAGACCGGTCTTTGCGGCCAACGCCGGAGCCGCGCACTCGCCGACGAAGCCCGACGTGCCGGCGCCGGTCAGCACGATGCGCAGATCGCTCCTCTGCATCAGCGGACCCAAGAAGGCGCGCGAAGCGGCGGCATCTCCCGCGATGAGCTGTTCGATTTGTGGCCAGACCGCCGGCTGCTGCGAAATCTCGCGCGCCGTCCAGTAGCCGCCCGCTGTCTCCAGGCGCTCTTGCGGGATTCCAAAGTAGTCCATGTTAGTCCTCGGCTTAATTCGGCACGGCCGGATTGCAGGCGTTCGCATAGTGGCGCAACACCTGGGAGACGCCGTCGAGCACGATTTCATGCGGGTCGTTCTTCAAGCGGCCGTCGCGGATCGCGGCATACTGCAGCGGCAGATATTGGCTCACCAGCGTCAAGGGCAGGCCGGCCGACGTCAATTCGTGCAGCAACTGCGCGCACACCCGCGACACTTCGGGCGTGGCCCAATAATAGCGGATGCGGTCGCTCAAGCTGTATTGCAGATCGAAATGCTCCCGGCCCGCATCGAGGTAGTACGCCTTCCAGTGCTTGGAATCGCGTCGCATCGCATCGAGCACCGCATCCTTGAGGGACTGATGCGTCATCAGGTCCATCTCCAACGCGACGTCCGACAGCGCCCACAGCGTTTCGCGCAGCGCGAAGGTCGCTCCCGGGCCCACCTTCAGGATGGCGAAATGATCCTGCACCAGCGCCTCGAGGGCGGCGGGCGTTTGATAGTCGGTGGAATGCGCCTCGAACACCATGCCGGCCACCGGCTCGATGCTTGCGCTCAACGGCGCGGCCTTGGAGCGGACATAGTCGATCACTTGATGATGGTCGAACTCGACTCCGGGCTGCACCACCAGGCCCACCACCCGGGACCAGGCATCTTGGGCCCCGTGGCGCGCAAATGCCCTGCGATGCGCCTCGATCGTCGCCTGCGCCGCCTCGGGCGTCGTGACGGCGAGCTCATCGAGGGTCTCGTGGGCGCCGCCCGGCACCGGCACTTCGGAGCCGATGATGTATACGGGCGGCTCGCCGCCGGCGCTGCGCCATGCTGCCTCGGTGATCTCGCACAACGCGGCCGTGCGTTCCGCGATCACCTCATCGCCCAGCGTTTGGCTGTCGTCGGCGCAGGACATGGAGCAATCCAGATGGACCTTGCGGAAGCCCGCGGCCACGTATTCCCCCACCATCACCCCGGCCTTGTCCAGCGCCGTCGACGCCGGCAGGCGCTGCCAGCAATTGGGGCCCAGATGATCGCCGCCCAGCACCACACGGTCGTGCGGCAGGCCGACGGCACTCGCGAGTGCAAGCACCCGCTGGCGAAACGCGGCGGGACGCATGCCGGTGTATCCTCCGTCCTGGTTCACTTGGTTCGACGTGGCCTCGATCAGCGCCACGCTTTCCGTGCGATGCGCGAGGCGCAGCGCCGCCTCCAGCACCAATGGGTGCGCGGAGCACACGGAATAGATCCCCACCGGGACGCCGGCCTTGTGACGGCGGATGAGATCCAACATTGCGTTCATGTGGGCTGCTCGACGAGCTGTTCTTCCGGTTCGATGGCGAGCAGCGCGGCGGCGAGGGATGCCAGCACGATGGCGACGACGGTGATGGCGTTCGGCGTGGCCCCCAGCACGATCATCGAGACGATGGCCGTGATCATTGGTGCGCCCGCGTTGGCGAGCGGCGCCACCACCAGCGCCCTGCCATAGCGGAAGGCATACACCAGCGTCAGCGCTCCCACGGCGTTCAAGATCTGAGTGATCGCGGCGAGGCCCGGTCCCTGCCACCCATACTCGATGGGGACGCCGAAGTCGGTCATCCACAGCGCCACCGGAATCAGTGCGAGGCTCGTGAGCGTCATGTACAGGAAGATGTTCTCGGCATCCATGGTGCCGTTGGCGAGCTTCATGAAATAGGCCTGCACGCCCCACGCGAGCAGAATCACCAACGCATAGACGAACCATGTGACGCCCTGCAGACCGGACGCCCCCGCTGATACCGCGTCCACCTCCCCGCCCGGCGAGTAGTTGAACAGCGGCAACGCGATCAGCGCCAGCGCCACGCCGAGCGCGCCCACCCTGGTCACCCGCTCCTTGAGAAACAGCATCGACAACGCGATGGTGATCACCGGCGACAGTGCGATGATGGGGAAGATCAGGTAGGTGGGTCCGGTGTGCACGGCATGGAACAGCAGCATTTGGCCGCCCGCCCCCGTCAATCCGATCAACGACCCCAGCAGAATGGACGTGAAGTCGCGCTGCACCCGCCAACCGCCGCGCTGCATCGCATAGAGCGCCGGCGGAATCATCGTCAGCGCCCACACCACGTACACCAGCGTCTCGGGAAATCCATGCCGCGTCGGGAATTCGGCAAACGCGCCCCACACCCCCCAGAACCCGGTGGTGATGAGCGCATACATGAGCCAGGGTTTCTTCACGTCAGATGTTCTTCACGTCAGAAGCGATACGATGCGCCGACCACGTAGCTGCGGCCGTACGCGCTGTAGCCCTCGCCCACGCCACTGGCACTCTGCCCGACCAGCTGGCCGGGCCCCCACGGCAGCAACGGATTGCCATTCAGGTAGGTCCGCGCGATGGCGTTGGTGAGGTTCTTGCCCTCGACGTACACCTCGAAGCCCGTGAACACCCGGTAATGCGCGCTCGCCGTCACCCACGAGAAGGGGTCGGCGATGGCCGGCCACCCGGGCACTTCCGTGCATTGCGAGCAATAGGTGGTGTAGCGCGAGGTGTAGTCCCAGTTCACATCCATGTTGAACGGTCCCTTGTCGTAGATCAGGCTGATCGAGAAGGTGGTAGGCGGCGCCGCGTTGACGGCCCCGCTGGAATTGCCGAACTGATCGTACCCTTTGCTCCAGGTGTGCGTGTACTGCATGTGAGTGCCCAGGCCGTTCTCGAGAAAATGCTGCCAGCTCAATTCGACACCCGTGTAGGTCGACTTGGCACCGTTGGCCGGGGCGGTGATGGTCCACAGGAATGGCGTTCCCGGGCCGGCAGCCGCAGACCCCGGCGGTCCGCCCACGTACTGCTTCGTGCCCAGATCGACATTGGCTGTCGTGCCTGTATAGATGTCGTTCATGACTTTCTTGCCGAACAACGCCGCGTTCAACGCCGCGTGCGGCTGGTAGTACCATTCGATCGACAGGTCCGCGGACCATGCCTTGATGGGCTTCAAGCCGGCGGTGCCCGTATAGTCGAGCAACGGAGTTCCGTTGATGGCTTGGTTGGTGGAGTTCGGCGCCAGCTGGTCGAGGTCCGGACGCGACATGGTCTCAGACACCGCCCCGCGCAGCTGCAGGCGGTCCGGAACCAGCCAATAGCTCACGTTGGCCGACGGCAGCGCGAGCGTGTAGGTCGCCTCCTGCAAGAATTGCGACGCGGTGCTGTACTGCACGTTATAGCTCTGCACCGAGTTCGAAGCGTTCAGAGTCCACAGCGACACCGGCACGGATTCGGCGGTGGCGGCCAGGGTCGTCGTACGCACCACGCGCACGCCCAGGTTTCCCGACCAATCCGTCCCGGCGAAAGTCATCTCTGTGTAGAAGGAATAGGTCTTCTCGGTCACGTCGTAGGAGTTGAACGGATTGGGCTGCGGCAGCGTGTCCGCCAGGTTGAACGGACTGCTGCACGGAAGCACCGTGCAGAAAGCCGGATTCGGCTTGCCGTTCAAACTCGCCATGAACGCGAGCAGCTGGTTGGTATTCAACTTCGGCAGCACCACGGGATACGATCCGCCCGCGCCGCGCAGGAAATTGGGCGGAGCGGTGAACGAGATGACGTTGAAGCCCTGCGAGGCGAAGGAGTAGGGACTGCATTGGAGCGGGCAGCCCACGGTCTGGTACAGAGTGCCGTACTGACCGGATCCGTTGGTCCAGTCGTTGCTGCTGTCGACGCGGTTCTTCTCGCGATGGTTGTAGCCCAAGCCGAAGAGCAGCTTGTCGAAAAATCCCAAACTCGCTTGATAGGATCCGTCCAGGGTGAAGCCCGTGACCTGATCATGCACCGAGTAGCCATTGAGCCCGTCGTAATGCGTGGACCAATATTTGTTGTTGTTCAAAAACCCGGAGTTCATCAGCGCCGTATAAGAACAATAGCCGGCCTTCGTGGCGCTCGCCGTCCCGGCCGGGCACGCCGCGACCCCCAACTGGCTCGGCGGAATCATCACGTTGAGACTGGGGAGGCTGTGCGGCACGTCGGTGACGGTGATGTAGTCCTCCGCGTAGGGCTGAGCCGATACCAGCCCCGCCGTCACGAAGGTGTCGGTGCCGCCTTCGGGACGGCTCGCCGTCGAGCGATAGGCATCGAAGCCCAGCGAGAACTTGTCGGTGGGCTGCCAGGTGCCCTTCAGGCCGTACACCGAGGTGACGACGTTGCGGTTGATGGTGTTGTTGACGATTTCCGGCGTGAAGTTGCTCGACGTCAACCCGGTGACGACCCCGTTTCGCACCGTCGCAGTCGTATCGGACCAGGTTCCGTTGCCGAACTGATCCGTGCCGTACGGGAAGTAATACGATTGGTTGTAGCCGATCTGCGGATCCTGCAGCTTGGTCCACAGGCCGTCCGCGGCCAGTTTGAACGTGTCGGTCGGACGCCATTCGAGACTGCCGGACAAGGCGGCGCGCTTCTTCTCGTCGAAAATCGACCCGAAGGTGATGCAGCAGGGCGCGGCGGCGAGCGGCGCGGAGCCCGGACCGCCCTCGAACGGGTACGTGGTAACACTATAGATGTCCTGGCTGTAGGCGTTCAGCGAATCGGTGCGCGTGTGATCGTCGGACTGCACGCCGGCGATCAGGAACCCGAGCGTATTGTCGAGCATGGTGTTCTCGACGAACAGCGAGAACTTCCGGCCATGCAGCGTGGACATGTCGTTGTAGTTGCCCTCGGCATGCGCGCCCCCATGCAGGCCGGGGTTGTCGAAGGGACTCGCGGTGCGCAGGTTCACCGTGCCGCCGATGCTGCCCTCCATCGCGGAGGCCGACGACGACTTGAGCACGTCGGCGCCCGAAATCACTTCCGAGGGCAGCACATCGAACGCCAGATCGCGCTTGTCGTCGTCGGTGGCGAGTATCCGGCCATTGAGCGTGACGATGTTGTACTGCGGCCCGAAGCCGCGCACGGAGACCTTCTGTCCCTCGCCGCCCGTGGTGCGGGTGATGGTGATACCCGGCAGATGTTCCAGGGAGTCGGCGACATCGGCGTCCGGAAACCGGCCCAGCTCCTCGGCATTGATGGAATCCAGCACCACGGGGGCATTTCTTTTGATGTCGAGGGACTTCTCGAGACTGGCCCGAAGTCCGGTGACGACGATCTCCTCGAGCGCCGTGTCCGCGACAGGTGGCCCATCAACGGCCCCGGCAATCGCACCGGTCCCGGCCGCGAATGGCAGCCAAATCGCAATCAACGTAGGCTTGAGGCTCGGCACGCTTCGTCTCCCTGTACCATTTACGACATGGTTTATTGATGCATCGCTAGGAACGTAAAACGAAAGAAAATGAAAGAGTCTGTCCCAATATCTACTTTTGACTTCTTGCGTTTGATGTTATTATTATTTTCGAACATGTCAATAGGCGGAATGCAACCGTCAATGAATAAAGGCCCATGACTCACGGGAAGACTTCGCGTCGACGGTTCGTTCGACTCGCCGGCGGGCTCGCGCTGGCGCTCCGCCATGGGCTGCTGCCGGCGCAGACCGGGACCGGCGCTCCCCCCGCACCCCAGAATCGCGCCGCGGCCACCCTCGGGGATTCGGCGCTGCGCATCGAATGGGACGCGAACCTCCACGCGCGGGTATCGCGAAGGACGGACCGGCACTGGATCCCGATGACCGCGTGGGGACCCAGCGAGTACCTGCTGCGCGAGGACGGCCGGCACATCGCCGACTTCGCGATCCGCCATCAGGCGCAGGGCACGGTCGACGATGTCAACGGTCCGGGCACCCGACTCACGTTGTCCGGCACCGCCGTGGACGGCGTCGAGAAGACCGTGACCGTGACATCGTATCGACGCCATCCCGGGATCGCGCTGGTTCGCGTCTCGTATCGCAATGCCGGCCCTCACATCCTAAGCGTTCGCAGCTGGACCAATGGCGATGCCCAGGTCCTCGCCGCCGGCACCCGCGCACCCGCGTTCTGGTGCTATTCCGGCGCGTCGTACGAGGATCGCCGCGACTGGGTGCAACCGGTCGAGCCCGGATTCGCGCAGGACAACTTTCTCGGCATGGAAGCCTCCGACTACGGCGGCGGCACGCCCATCGTCGACGTCTGGCGGCGCGACGGCGGGCTCGCCGTGGGTCACGTGGAGAGCACGCCGAAGCGCGTCTCGCTTCCCGTGCAAGAGCAGCGCGGCGCCGTCCGCGTGGCCGTGTCCGGCCGCGAGAAGCGCGATCTCAAGGCCGGCGAGCGTTTCGACACGCCGGAGACCTTCGTCGCGGTCCACGACGGCGACTACTTCGCCGCGCTCTGCACCTACCGGCGCCTTATGTCCGAGCGCGGCCTGACCCCGGCGGTACCGCCGGCGGCGTCCTATGAACCGATCTGGTGTGCGTGGGGCTACGAACGCGCCTGCACGACAGCGTTGATCGAGGGCACGCTGCCGAAGGTGAAGGAGTTGGGGCTGGCGTGGGCCGTCATCGACGATGGCTGGCAGGCGATGATCGGCGACTGGAATCCCGATCGCACCAAGTATCCGAACGGCGAGGCGGACGTGCGCCGGCTCGTCTCGGACATTCGCGCCGGCGGCTTGAAGCCGCGGCTCTGGTACTCCCCGCTGTCTGTCGCGCCGGGATCGGACTTCCTGCACGATCACGCCGACATGCTGCTGCTCGACAAGGACGGCGCCGTCCAGAAGATATCCTGGTGGAACAGCTTCTATCTCTGCCCCGCGTATCAGAAGACGGTGCAGCACACGCAGGGACTCATCAAGAAGTTCATCGGCGACTGGAGATTTGCCGGTCTCAAGATCGACGGCCAGCATTTGAACAACGTCGCGCCCTGCTTCAATCCCGCGCATCACCACGCCCGTCCGGAGGAATCCGTGGAGGGCTTGCAGGCTTTCTTCGGCGCGATCTACCAGACCGCGACGGCCATCGACCCCGACGCGGTGATCGAGTTGTGCCCCTGCGGCACCGCCTACTCGGCATTCAATTTTCCGTCCATGAATCAAGCGCCCGCCTCCGACCCTGAATCCTCGTGGCAGGTGCGCCACAAGGGCAAGACGCTGAAAGCCTTGATGGGTCCGAGCGCCCCCTATGCCGGGGATCACGTCGAGCTCAGCGACCACCACGATGACTTCGCTTCCACGGTGGGCGTCGGCGCCGTCGTCTCGACCAAGTTCACCTGGCCTTTAGATCCGAAGCCGAAGGATTCGTTTCTGCTCACGCCGGCGAAGGAAAGCGAATGGCGCCGCTGGATCGCGCTCTACAAGGAAAAGATGCTGCCGCTCGGGACCTACCGCGGCGAGCTCTACGACATCGGTTTCGACCGCCCGGAGACGCATGCCATCGAGAAGGACGGCCGCCTGTACTACGCCTTCTTCGCCGACCGCTGGAGCGGCCCGGTGGTGCTCCGGGGGTTGCGCACCGTGTCGTACCGGATCCGCGACTATTTCAACGAACGCGACTTAGGTCACGCGTCCGGCGCGTCGCAGGCCCGGCTGGCGGTGACGTTCGAGCGCTTCCTCCTGCTCGAGGCCATCCCGGCGTGAGGTCCGATGCATCCCTCTAACCCGGAAGGCCCTTCGTCGCGCGCGGTGGCCCCCGGCGCCACCGAGTCCGGGCTCCTGGTCGCGGAACGCCGCCACCGCATCGTGGAACTGCTGCGCGAGTACGGCAAGGTCACCGTGGAGGCGCTGGCGGCGCGGTTCGCCACCTCGGCGGTCACCATCCGCACCGATCTCGCGGCGCTCGAGGCCGACGGCGCGCTCGAGCGGACGCACGGCGGCGCGCTGTTGCGGCGGGAGGACGATGACCAGCCCATCGCGGTCAAGCAAACGCTGCATCATGCCGAGAAGGTTCGGATCGCCAAGATTGCGGCGGGGCTCATTCAGGACGGCGAGACCATCATCCTCGACTCCGGAACGACCACCGCCGAGATCGCGAAACAGATTCGCAAACTCGAGGTTCATTCGATCAATGTGATCACCAATGCCTTGAACATCGCGTCGCTGCTGGCGGACGTCCCGGCGGTGCGGCTCATCATGCCCGGAGGCATTCTGCGTCCGGAGTCCAACTCGCTGTCGGGCCATATAGCGGAAGCCGCCCTGGCCAATCTCCAGGCGGATCGCCTGTTTCTCGGCGCGGACGGACTGGACCCTGAGATCGGCGTGATGACGCCGCACCTTCCGGAAGCCCAACTCAACGCGAAGATGATTGAGATCTCCCGCCAGGTCATCGCCGTAGCCGACTCATCCAAGCTCATGCGCAGGAACATTTCGCTCATCGCCCGCGTGGAACAGCTGCACATGCTGATCACCGATACCGGTGCGAATCCGGATGTGGTCGCGGAACTGCAGCGCCGCGGCGTCGAGGTTCGGCTTGCTTGAGCGCAAAACGGCGGCCGCCCCGGTCTTGAAGTGGCGGGCCCGTGAAGCTGCGGCGACGGCTACAATGCGTGCATGAATACCTGCCCAGCTCCCGATACGACACTCTCCGACGACGATGTACATGCGTGCGTCCGCGTGCTGCGGGCGGTCGAGGCCGATCGCTCGCACCTCACCCGCCTCACGCCGGAAAGGCGGCGCGAATTGCTGACGCTCGCTGGACTCGTCGCCAAGCCCGAGCGGCACGATGTAACGAGGATGGGGAAGGCGTTCAGACGCGCGAAGCGCGAGGCGAAGCAGGTTCATGACCGGGAGGTCATGGAGCAGGCGGGGCTGCGCATTCAGCGCCGCTCTCCGGTCTACGCGCCGCTCTGGCTCGAGCGGCCGAAGCCCGACGTCCCCAACGATCAGCCCGAATACCATCGGGAGCGCGCCTGTTACGTGTGCAAGCAGCCCTTTGCAAAGATGCACCGCTACTACGATTCGATGTGCGATGAATGCGGCGACTTCAACTACGCCAAGCGCGAACAGACGGCGGATCTCAGCGGCCACTACGCGCTCATCACCGGCGCCCGGGTCAAGATCGGCTTTCAGGCGTCCCTCAAACTCCTGCGGGCCGGTGCGCACGTCGTCGTCACCACCCGCTTTCCGATCGACGCGGCCGACCGGTACTCGAAGGAGCCGGATTTCCCCGCATTCAGCGAGCGGCTCGAAATTCACGGTCTCGATCTGCGTCATACCCCGAGCGTCGAACTCTTCTCGCGGTTCCTGGTCGAGAGGCTGCCGCGGCTGGACTACCTTCTCAATAATGCGTGCCAGACCGTGCGTCGACCGGCAGGTTTCTTCCAGCATCTCCTTGCCAGGGAGGCAGTATCGGTCGCAGCGCTTCCCGAGGCCTGGCGCGCTCCGCTCGCGAGTCATGATGAGTTGCGACGGACCCTGGAGGGGTCGCGGGCGCCCGGCAACGGCGCGGTCGTCCCGGCCGCGGCGCGGCGGTACGGCGAGGGACTCCTGCACAGCGCCGTGCTCTCGCAGCGACGCTATCTCGATGAGGACTTTATCGACGACGAGGAGCTGTTCCCCAGGGACCGCTACGACGAGGATCGGCAGCAGGTCGATCTGCGCGAGGTCAACAGCTGGCGGCTGCGCATGCACGAGGTCGAGACGCCGGAGCTCCTCGAGGTGCAGCTCGTCAACGCCATCGCACCCTACATTCTCAACGCCCGGCTGAAACCACTCATGGTGCGAGCGCCCGGCCGCCACAAGCATGTCGTCAACGTCAGCGCCGTCGAGGGCCAGTTCTATCGCACCACCAAGACCGACAAGCACCCGCATACCAACATGGCGAAGGCGGCGCTCAACATGATGACCCGGACGAGCGCGCCGGATTTTGTGCAGGACGGCATCCACATGAACGCCGTCGATACCGGATGGGTGACCGATGAAGATCCCGCCGCCCATGCGGCCCGTAAGGCGAACTTAGGCTTTGCGCCGCCGCTCGACATCATCGACGGCGCGGCTCGCATCGTCGATCCGATCTTCGCCGGGCACCTCACGGGCACGCACCTATGGGGACAGTTTCTGAAGGACTACAAGTCCGCTCCTTGGTAGCGCCGCTCGCGTACCGTCACGTCGGGTATGGGCCCTCGGAAAACACTTTGGCGTGATAACCCTTGGAACCGACGGCTCGTGCCAGTGGGCTGCGAAAATCCTCGGAGGCGCGCAGCCGGTCTATGACCATGCCGAAGTCGTATCGCGGTTGCCACCCCAACTGAGCCCTCGCCAATTGATTGACATAAACGCGATCGATCGCCGGCAGCATTGACCATCCACGCCGCCGATACTCCGATTCGTAGCTTGGGGCATGCTGCCTGACCACGGAGGGCGCGTCTTGGCGCAGGCCGTTGAGGTCGTCGGGAGTAAAAGGCGTGGTTGCGCTGATGATGAATCGACCGAAGCCGATCATCGGCGCCATTTGCATCGCCAACACGTGGGCACCGACGACATCCTCGATGTCTACGCGTCGATAGAGGAACTCGTTGACCTTCAAGTTGGCTTCATCAAAGGTTAACCGCGCCGTTCTGTTGTCGTCGTCCTCCGGGAAAAAGCGCGACGTCCTGAGAACGATGCACGGCAAACCACTACTCTGTTGGAACAGTTCGCACAGATTCTCAGCGGCGAGCTTTGTAAGGCCATAGATGTTTTTAGGGACGGGTACGACCTCCTCCGTAATCCACGCGGCCGGCGCACCGGCGGGCGGTGTGAGGGCGTGGCCAAACACGCTGGTGGTACTCGTAAACACGAATGACTTGACGCCCGCCGAGACGGCCTCTTCAAGCAGATTCAGTGTGCCGGTGATATTGGTATCGACGAAGTCCTGCCGACTGTGGCTCGCAATGTGGGGTTTGTGCAGCGTTGCCGCGTGTAGAACCACGTCCACACCTTGCATGCATTGTTTGACGAAGCGGCGCTCCGTGATCGATCCCTGGCGGCGGGTGAAGGGCGAACTCTTGATGTCCAGACCGGCCGCCTCGTGGCTGGTGTCTTCCAGAGATCGCATGAGTGCTTCGCCCAGGTGGCCGGCGCTGCCGGTGACAAGGATTTTCATGTCGATGTTCGCCTTTACAATATCCGCGCCGATGCCAAGGGGGTCATGACATATCGCGTGGCGACCGGTCCTAGGGCCGCGACGCCGATCACAAATTGCGATGCCGCATTTTTCGAGATGTCGCGGGCCGCAGACGACTATTCAAGTCTTGCATTATCGAGTCTACTTCACGAAGGCGGCCCGACATTCTCCCAACCCGAAGAGTATCTATGAATCGCAAACTGGCAGGCAACCAAGCGGCTTCGTACATGCTGGCTGGTCTTCTCTTGTTTATGCTGGTGACGTTCGTTGCTTTCGATCTCAACGCGGTCAGGCGCGAGGCCTTTCTTCAAAACGAAGGCAAATGCAGTACGGTCGCCGTGAGCGCATGCCCCGGTCACGCCACGATCCTTCGGGGGGTCCCGGGAGTTATAATCGCGTCGGCCGAGTAGCCTTCTTCGGGAGGCGGACGGGGTTCGCTTCCGGCCGATTGTGACAGCCGACCAAGTGTTGACCGGGCCGCCAGCCGCAACCGCTGGAGATTGCACGCCATGTTTGTACAGCCGCATCGAAGTCCGGCAAGCCCTCGCGGGCGCTGCACGGCGCGTCTCACGGTAGTCGCGTGGGTTTGCAGTCTCTCTGTTGGAACTCTATTCGATGTCGCTCACGGCGACACGTTTTCCGGAGTTTCCTTTGACGCCGGTCACGACGAACTGGTAGTCACCATGGCCTACCGCGGCACGAATCCCGACCACACTTTTTCGCTGAAATGGGGACCGTGCCAAACCCTGGCCGATGCCCCCGAGCCGGAGATTGTCGCCGAGGTACTCGACAGCCAATGGCAAGACGCCGCGCGCCAGTCGTTCAAGAAAACCACCCGCTTTAGTCTCGCGGATCTTCCGTGCAGACCCGTGAAGCTGACGCTGAGAACAGCACCACGGTTCTATGTCACGCTGCGGATTCCCGCGCAGAAGCGCTAACTCCGCATCCGTGGGAGGAGTAAGGTCTGGAGGGCGATCGGACATTCAACGCCTGCGTGGCCCGGTGAATCACACCTGCAAATGACCATCTCATTCTCTTCGATTCTGGCGATGGCGACCGACCCGCTTTTTCTGGCGGGAGTGGTGATCGTCACCGGCTTCTTCGGCGCCCGCTATTGGCAGAGACGCAGCTCCCTGGCGCGTTTTCTGGTGCAGATTCTGTTCTTTGTCATCGTCACCGCCCTGCTGCTGGGGGGCGGCGCCGTTCCTTATCGCCCCGGCGTAACGATGGGTTCCGAATCCCGGCGTTTCTTCGTGGGCGCCCTCGAAATCATCTGGTGGCTGGGTGCGGCGTGGCTGGCGGTCGGTTTCTTGCGCGCGTTCGTCGTGTTGGGGCGACAGCCGCGCGAATCGAAACTGGTCCAGGACCTGTTGGCCGCTCTCGTCTACGTCACGGCAGCATTCGCCATCGTCGCCGATGTTTTCGATCTGCCGGTGAGGGGCCTGCTGGCGACCTCAGGCGCGTTGGCGATCATTATCGGTCTGGCGCTGCAAAGCTCGCTTGGGGACGTTTTCTCCGGCATCGTGCTGAATATCGAGAGTCCTTACCGGGTGGGCGACTGGATCATTCTGGACGACACCGTCCAGGGTAAGGTGATCGAGACCAATTGGCGTGCGACGCACATCCTGACCGGTAACCAGGATATCGCGATCATCCCGAACAGCGTCATTGCGAAATCGAAGCTCGTGAACTGCAGCACGCCCACAAAAATCCACGGCGCCAGCATCCGCGTCAAATTGGAGCCCTCGCTGACGCCCGCCGCAGGCTGCAATTTACTGAAGGAAGTGCTCCTCGGCAGCACGCATATCCTGCGGGCACCCGAGCCGAGCGTCACCATCAAGGATCTCAGCGCGGAGATGATCGATTTTGAACTCTCCTTTTCGGTTGCGGACGTTGGCGCCGTCGATCAAGCCCAAAATGAGATTTTCGACCGGGTCTATCGTGCGGCGGCGGCGGCAGGCGCCAGATTTTCTCCGCGCCTCGCAGGCGTTGCGAGAAAGGCCGCTCCGGAGGACAAAACGGAGTCCGGAATCGCGGAACGCCTGCTGGCGGGAATCTCACTTTTCTCGACCTTGACTGCCGAGGAAAATGCTGCGCTGGCGTCGCAGATGCAGCGAAAAGACTACAAGCCAGGCGAGGTGATCGTGAAGGCCGGTACGGTCTTGCAAGCCCTATGCATCGTCAGCTACGGCGTTCTGGTTGGGTCGGTGGAGGAGAACGGCCGCAAGATCGAGGTCATCCGATTGGCGCCGGGAGATTATTTCGGCGAGCTCGGACTGCTCACCGATGAGGCACTGAATGGCGAACTCACCGCGCTCACCCGGGCCGTGATTTATGAGATATCCAAGGATGCGCTGTCCCCGATCCTCAAGGCCCGGCCAAGCATTGCCGAGGAACTGAGCGAAAGCCTGGCGAGCCGACGGTTGGCGCATCGCACCGTGCTCGGCCATCATGATCACAAGGAGCAGCACGAAGAGGGACTGGCGGACCGGGTCGCAACCAATATCCGGCGCCTGTTCTCGCTTCACTGACCAAGTGTTGACTCTAGCGGTAAGCGCGCCATCATGACTATCGCCGCTGGTCAAATAGCGCGAAACGCAGGGTTGCTCCTGGCCATTATCGGCTTCATGTACGCAGCTGTGTGCTGGGTGCTGTATGCGATGCAGCGTTCGATGATTTACTACCCTCAGCCGGGCGCCGCCGAAAGCCCGGACAGTACGCTGACGATCCCGGTTCACGGAGCCACGCTGCGCGTTTCGGTTCGAGCGCATGCCTCACCGAAGGCTCTTATCTACTTTGGAGGCAATGCGGAGGATGTGTCGCTCAGTCTTCCGGACTTTTCTTCGGCGTTTCCCGACCGCGCGCTCTTTCTACTCCACTACCGAGGCTACGGAGGAAGTTCCGGGAACCCGTCGGAGGAAGCGATCCACAATGACGCTTTGGCGCTGTTCGACCGGGTACACTTGGACTATTCGGATATTGCGGTTATCGGCCGCAGCCTGGGTAGCGGCGTCGCCATTCGCCTGGCCGGCCATCGGCCGGTGTCCTCGCTGGTTCTCGTGACAGCGTACGACAGCATCCAAGAACTCGCGGCGCGACGGTTCCCCTATCTTCCGATCCGCTGGCTGCTGACGGACAAATTCGAGTCCTGGCGATATGCGCCGGCGATTCGCGCTCCCACCCTTCTGCTGGCCGCCGCGAACGACGAAGTCATTCCCCGCTCGAGCACGGGGAGACTGTATGGCGCCTTTTCGCCGGGTGTGGCGTCGCTCAAGTTCATTCCCGAAACGGCCCACAACACCATCTCGAATAGCGCCCTGTATTTGGAGGAGATCAGGACCGCCTTGGCCACCCCGTAACCGCCGAAACGAGCGCAAGTGAAGTCGCCGCGATGCTGGGCGGCCAGACGGGCAAGAAGAAAAGGACCGCGCCAACCCTCCGCTATTGCGGTAAAGAAAACGTAGAGCTCTCACCCTAATCCGTGGCGCTCTATCCGTGGTCCCACCAAGTAAGAGTGTGCGGCACCCAATTCCGCTACCACTATTTTCCATCATTGCAGGCGAAATAATTGTTGCATTGCAGCATTTGACACCTCGCCAGCTCCGCCGTCCTCACAACCATTACAATTTGATTTCAATTAGCGGTAGCCGAATACCCGCATCCACACTCTATCAGTACACAACTCCCCCCGAGGCCATCCAGGCGATATCCTGACCGTCATGCCGGAAACGAAAAAAACGTTCGTCGAGCGGTTGTTTGCGGAACATCGGAACGCGCTGCAGGCGTTCTTCTATCGCCGGATCAAGACCAAGCATGACGCCGCGGATTTGGTCCAGGAGGTGTACCTGCGGATATTGCGAGTCAAGGACGCGGACGCCATTCTCAATCCGGAAGGGTACCTCTATACGGTTGCCGGCAATCTCGTGCACGAACACTACGTCCTCAGTGAGCGTCACCCGGCGCCCCTCGATCTCGATCATCCGCTCATCGAAAGCGAGCTGGGCATTCCGGCCGGGTTCGAGGAGTGGTTCGACATGGAAACGCGGGTCGCGCGCCTGCGCGACGTGTTGGCGCAGCTGCCGCCGAAGTGCCGCGCCACGGTACACCTGAAATATCAACATGGATTGAGCTACCAGGAGATCGCCGAGCATCTGGGCGTATCCGCGCACATGGTGCAGAAATACCTGGGAATTGCTCTGGCGCATTGCCGCCGACGCATGGAACGCATGAGGTAACGATGAACGCATCCGACGCACAGATTCGCTCCGCGATCACCCAGGTCGCGGCAGACTGGTACGCAGCTCATCGATCGGGTCCGCTGGCGCAAGCCGACCGGGCCGCGTTTCTTGCCTGGCTCAAGGCCTCGCCGGTCCACATCGAGGAGTACCTCGGCGTCGCTGCGCTGGAACGCACGCTTAGGTCGGCGAGCGATGATCCGACGCTGTCGGTGGACGCGCTGGTGCAGATGGCGCGCGGTGACCCGACCGGCGGCGTCGTGGACCTCGCCGGGCCTTCGGTGCGCTACCCGACGCAGCTGCGCCGCCCCGCTCCGCGCTACTGGCGCGGCATTGCCGCCGCCGCGTCCGTGTGTGTATGCGCGGCGGGCATTCTCATTGTTTGGCCGACGCACGGCGGCCACGGAGTTGGCGGCGTCAGGGCCTATCGAACCACCCATGGCGAGCAAGGAGTCTGGCCGTTGGCCGACGGTTCGACCCTACACGTAAATACCGACACCGCGGTGACGGTGCGATTCTCATCGACCGAGCGATTGGTGGAGGTCGATCATGGACAAGTGGCGCTCGCGGTCGCGCACGATGATGGTAGACCCTTTCGCGTCCATGCCGGATCGACCGATACCGTGGCGGTCGGCACCGAGTTCGATGTCTATCGCCGGCCCGACGCCACCCTCATCACCGTCGTGACCGGCCAGGTCGCGGTTTCCGTCGGTCCGTTCGCGCCGCCGCAAAACGCGGGGGCCGGCCCTCCGGTCGGACTGCGCGTCGGCCCCGGGCGGCAGGTCCGGGTCGTTGCCGGAAAGTTGCCGTCGGCCTCGGCGCCCACCGACGTTCGCGAGACGACGGCCTGGCTCGAGCGAAAAATCGTGTTCGAGCAGCGTCCGCTCGGCGCGGTGGCCGATGAGTTCAATCGCTACAACGACAAGCCATTCACGATCGACGACCCGGCGCTCCGTCGCTTGCCGATCAGCGGCACCTTCAATGCGGCCGATACCGATTCTTTCGCGGCATTCCTCGAATCCCTGGACGGTGTCCGGGTGGAGAGGCTGCCGACACGGTTCAACGTCCTGAACTCTCACGGTAAAGCCGGATCCACAGCCCGCATGACGTGAGCGCACCGTCCTAGGGCTTAAGCCGCCCGCAACGACCACGGCCCTGGCGAAGTACCGGTCCTTCGGTTTAGAGTCTCCCTGATAAGGAGCACTCATCAAATCGAACGGGAGAAGGCATGGTCTGGTTAGGCCGGCTAACCGGGCTGTGCGCGCTATGCCTCTTGTTGGTCAACCGGACTTACGCGCTGGCGGCCGACGACCCGCCGCCCGAGCGCGCCGTCCTTAACGCTATCGCGGCTCAGCCGCTGACACAGGCGTTGGCCGCATTTACGGCGTCGACGCAGCTTCAACTGGTGTACGTATCGCAACTGGCACTCGGGAGAAGCTCACAGGCCGTGCCTGCCGGTCTTCCGGCGAGGATGGGCCTTACGCACCTGTTGGAAGGCACCGGCCTCGACTTCAAGTTTCTCAACGACCGCACCATCAAGCTGTTCGAGCGGCCGAGATCGGCCCACCTTCCCGCGACGACCCCTCGCCAGGAGTCGAGCGTCGGCAACGCGTCCATCGCCGACTCGCTCGAGGAGGTCGTGGTATCCGCGACGAAACGCCATGAATTCTTGAGCACGGTACCCATGAGCGTCAGCGTGCTGTCGCCGGAGGACTTGGCGGCCTCCGGAATTCAGGGCATCGCGGGCATCGCCGCCCTGACCACGGGGATCGAATACGACTTCAGCTCGCAATATGGCCCGGGGATCCTCAGCAATATCGCCATCCGCGGGATCGGGGCGGACAAAGGGGATGCGACCACCGGCATCTATGTCGACGACACGCCGATTCAGACTCCGCACACCACCTTCGGCAATGCGTACCCGGCAACCTTCGATCTGGCGCAGGTCGAAGTGCTGCGCGGCCCGCAGGGAGTGCTGTTCGGCCGCGGCGCGGAGGGCGGGGCCATCCGCTTCATCACCAATGAACCGAGCACCACCACGGCGAGCCAGCTGTATCGCTCCGAAGTCTCGACGACGGACCATGGGAACACCAGCATCGAGCTCGGTGCCGCTGCGGGCGGTCCGCTGGTCGCCGGCGCCGCGGGTGCCCGAGTCAGCGCCTGGTATCGGGAAGACGCCGGCTATGTGAACCGGATCGATCCCTTCACGGGTGCGACGGTCGATGCGGATGCCAATCGCTCCGCCAACAAGGCAGTGCGCATCAGCCTGGCCTACGAATCAAACGATGCGGTGCGCGTCACGCCCTCCTTCAGCTTCCAGTCGATGAATCTGCACGACACGCCGGTGTTTTACGCAGAATCGCCGCCCTCGCGCGCTGGAATGCTGGAGAACGGCAAACTATTGCGCCAGCCGGCCGTGGACGACTTGATGATCGGGTCGCTCACGCTGCTGGATCGACTGGGCGGCGCGAATCTGACGGCCATCACCTCCTATGTCGATCGGACGGCGACCGCGACGGTCGACACGACCAATGTGGCAGGGATCGTGTATTTCGGCGGCTTCGGCAACCCGTTGGGCCTGGCGTTCCCGACCTCGTATGCCGATGCCGTTCCGACCCTGTTGACGCTCCATCAGATTCAACTCTCGCAGGAGGTGCGGCTGACATCGACGGATTCCGCAGCACCGATCCAGTGGCTTGGCGGACTCTTTTATTCGAGGCTGCGCCAGGACTCGACGCAGGACACCTACCTGATCGCGGCGCCGGAGAACCCCGGAATACTCGACGACGACTACAACGCCATCACCGAAGTTTCGGCATTCGGCCAGACCCGATGGTCGCTGAATTCTCATTGGAGCTTAGGGGTAGGAATGCGCGCGGGCCGGCTGGAAAGCCGCTCGGTTTCCCACTCCTCGGGCTTCGCCAACGCAGGATCCGTACCCTTCGCGCAAAGCAGCCATCACGAAACGTTGCCGCCTACGCCCAGGTTCGATCTGTCGTACCAGCCGGACGGCCGCAATTTATTCTATAGCGCGATCTCCAAGGGATTTCGGGCCGGCGGCTACGCGGGCCCGGGGGCGACGTGCGGCAGCAGTGTCACCCCCTCCTCGTTCGGACCGGACTCCGTCTGGAGCTTCGAGGTAGGCGCCAAGACTCAATTGTTCGACCGCCATCTACGGATCAATACCAGCATCTTCGACATTCACTGGAACGGGATTCAGGAGCGTGTCCAGGACTCCTGCGGCAATAGCTTCACGACGAACGCCGGTACGGTCAGGAGCACCGGATTCGACCTCACGGCCGATGCCCAGCCGACCGATCAAATTCAACTGGCCGCCGCCGTGGGCTATCTCGACGTCCGCTACACCCGGACCCTGAGAACGGCGGACGGAAAAGTCATCGTGGATCGCGGCACCGTCGTGGGCGGCGTTCCATCCGTGCCGGCGCCCTGGAGCGGTACGCTCAGCGCTCGCTTCGAATGGCCTCTTGCCGGCGCCACCAGCGCCTACCTGCGCGCTGAAGAGATCGCCCATAGCCATAATACCGGGCCTTTCACGGAGTTGGAGACCAAGAGCACCTCCTACGATCCGCGACTCAGCGCGGATCCGGCCAACTACCTGCTCAATCTGCAGATGGGTCTGACCCGGCCCGGCGTCAATGTGCGGATCTTCGTGAACAACCTCGCCAATGCGCAGCCCAAGCTGCAGCGCTACTCGGACGCCCCCGGGTCCGCGCTGGTGTACGCTTATACCTTGCGGCCGCGCACCGTGGGGCTGATGGGCAACTGGACCTTCTGATCGTGCCCTGCCGGCACACGTACGCAACGATCGGGTGATACGTAAGAGATTCGCCGGCGCTTTTTTGCCTTGAAGCCAGTACCATGACGGTATGCACCATCTTCGAGGTTTCACGCTTGCCATCGCCTACGCGGCCATCAGCCTCGCGGGATGCGGTGGGGGCGACGGCGGCGCTGCCCCACCACCCCCTGCCGTTACGGCGCAAATACTGAGCGACCCCGGCTTCGACGGGGATATTGCACAAACCTCGCCGATTTCATTCACCGTGACGCAGGGAATGTCCCCCACCGTGCAAAGCGTGTTTGCCGGTATCGATCCGGTAACGCGCGCGGAGTATCGGGCGTTCTTGGATTTCCCCCTGACGGGCGCAGGCGGTGTCCCGGGCAATGCAATCATTGATTCGGCCGTCCTCGATATCCATATCGACAGCCTGCAACCGACCATCGGCACACTCCCCCTCTTGATCGAACTCGTATCCTTCCAGCCGCCGACCCTGCTCGACACGGATTTCGACCGTACACTCCAGCCGCCTCTCGCATCCATTGTCGTCAACCCGCCGATTTCCCAGGCAGATGTCGGAACCAATATCTCAATCGACGTCACTCCATTGATGGTCCAGGCGCAGAGTTTGGGACTCGTCGACTTTCAAGTGCGCATCATGGAGGACCTGGGTCCCGCGATTCCCATACTGATGGAAATTGACGACACCACCGGAGCAAGCCGAAACACGTTCGCGCCTCTGCTCACGGTTACTTATTTTTAAATTCGCGCCGGCCGTTGCGCCTAGTCTTGCATCCGCAATTTCGTCACATCGTCCGCCGTCAGGGCCGACGCCTTCGCGCCGAACCGCGCGGTCACGTAGTTCGCAACGCTCGCAATCTCGCTGTCCGAATAAGTGCTGCCGAAGGCCGGCATGTTCGACGGCCCCGGCTCTGCATGCCGTTCGCCGCCCCGGATGATGACCTGAGCGACGTTGGTCGCGGTCGCATCGTTGACGGAGCGGGTACCCGTCAGAGTTGCCGGCGGAATGACCGGGCTAATGCCGCTCCAACCGTGGCACCCGGCGCAAGCGCCCTCGTAAACCGCCTTGCCGCTTTGGTTCGCATGGGAGCCCGTATCTTGCGCAAACGACGCGGCCGCGGGAGCGGCTCGCGGCTCCGGTAGGTCGCCCGTTGCAATTGAGGCCACCGTGCGCAGATAGGCGACCATTGCCGTAAGATCGTTCGGCTTCAAAAACTTGAGGCTTTCATCGACCGCTTCGCCCATCGGACCCGACGCCGTGCCCCGCCCATCCGCATGTCCCGTCGATAGGTAATGCAGTAAATCCGTATCGCTCCATGCTCCGACGCCGCTGCTGCGATCGGGAGTGATGTTATACGCGCGCCACCCCGCTTGGACGGCTCCGGCGAATTTCTGCCGATTGTTCAAGGCAAAGGCCAGATTTCGCGGCGTATGGCACTCGCCGCAATGACCCATGGCCTCGACCAGGTACGCGCCGCGATTCCATGCGGCGTCACGCTCGACGTTGGGCTCATAGCGCTTGTCGGGATTGAACATCGCCGACCAAATGCTCATCAAGCTTCGCTGATTGAACGGAAAGGCCAGCGTGTTCTGCGGCACCGGTGCGTGCACTGGTTTCAGCGTCAGCAAGTACGCCTTGATCGCCAGCGCATCCGCATCCGACATGTACGTATAACTGGCGTAAGGCATGGCCGGGTACAGCTTGGTATTTCCGCGACCGATGCCCTTGTGCACCGCATCCAGGAAATTGGCATCGGTATAGTTACCGATGCCCGTTTCGGCATCCGGAGTGATGTTGGTCGAATAGAGGGTCCCGAATGGCAGTACAAAGGCACGCCCGCCCGCGAAGGGAATCCCTCCCTTGGCCGTGTGGCACGCCGCGCAGTCCGCCGCGCGCGTCAAATACTCGCCTCGTTCCTCAAGACTCGCGGATTTCAGTTCTTCGGGAACGCCGGTCGGGTCCTTGTCGTGGTACTGCGCCAGCGCGACGTGCTTGCCCTGCGCAAACGCGGTAGGGCCGGGCGAAAACACCAGATAGCCCGCGAGGGCGGCCCCGGCTGCCACCAAAATACCCAGCGTCCAGAGAAAAGGATGTGAGGCTCGTCCGCTGTTCTTGAGTTTCTTCATTGCATCACCTCGCGCGATCAGGGATTGCCGGGCCGATCAGGTTTTGCTGGACTTGGGGAACGGCAGCAGGTGGACACGCGTGCCGGTCGCGGCAAAAATCGCATTGGCCACCGCAGGCCCGATGGGCGCCACGCCGGGTTCGCCGACACCGGTGGGTGCCTCGGCCGACGGCACGATGTGAACCTCGACCTTCGGCATTTCGTTGATGCGCAGAACCCGGTATCCGTTGAAATTATCTTGTTCGACGCGGCCATCCTTCAAGGTGATGGCGCCATACAGGACCGCGCCCAGCCCAAAGCCGATGCCGCCCTCCATCTGCGCAGCGATCACATCGGGGTTGATGGGGATGCCGCAATCGACCGCGCACACCACGCGATCCACAGTCACATGCCCCGCGTCATCGACGGTGACTTCGGCCACCTGCGCCACAAAGGTCTTGAATGCTTCGGCCACCGCAATGCCGCGGCCCTTGCCCTTCGGCAAGGGGCCGCTGCTCCATCCCGCCTTGTCGGCCGCGAGTTCCAGCACGGCCTTCATGCGCGGCTCGTGCTCGAGCAGATCGCGGCGGAAGGTATAAGGATCCTTGCCCGCGGCGTGCGCGACCTCGTCGATGAACGCCTCCACCGCGAAGGTGGTGTGCGAGCTCCCGACCACGCGCCACCAGAGCACCGGCACGGCGCTCTTGGTGGTGGCGAGCTCGACGTCAATATTGGGTATGCCATATGCAATGTTCGCAGCGCCTTCCACCGACGTGCCGTCGACGCCGTTCTTGACGAAGGCCTCGAAGGGTCCGCCGGCCATGATGGACTGGCCCACGATGACATGCCGCCAACCCACGAGCTCCTTCTTCTCGTTCAAGCCCGCCTCGAGCTTGTGGAAGTACATGGGCCGGTACAGACCCCCATGCAAATCGTCCTCGCGCGTCCATTGCAGCTTGATCGGCGTGCCGTCGGCGCCGCAGGCCTTCGCGATCGAAACGGCTTCCACGATGTAGTCCGACCAGACGTTGGCGCGGCGGCCGAAGCTGCCGCCGGCATACAGCGTGTTGATGGTCACTTGTTGCGGGTCGAGGCCGGCCGCCTTGGCGGCATTGCCCTGATCCATGGTTTGGAATTGATCGCCGGCCCATATCTCGCAGCTGCTGGCGGTGAGTTTGACCACCGCATCGAGCGGTTCCATCGGCGCATGGGCGAGATACGGGAATTCGTAGCTCGCGGACACCGTGTGGGCCGCATTTTTGATGGCCGGGACCGCGTCGCCCACTTTGCGCGCGGACAAGGCCGGCTGCTCGGCGAGCTGTCGGTACTCGTTCATCATCGCCGACGAGCTGCGCTTTTCCGCCTGGGTGTCGTCCCATTCCACGATGAGCGCGTCGCGGCCTTGCTTGGCCGCCCAGAAGCTCTTGGCGACCACCGCGACACCGCGGGGCACCTGAACCACCTTGACGACGCCCGGCACGGCACCGGCTGCGGAGGCATCGAAGGATTTGACCGTCGCGCCAAAGAGCGGCGGCCGCTTGAGCAGTGCCACCAGCATTCCCGGCAATGCGACATCCAAGGTGAATTGGGCGGTGCCGTCGACCTTGGCCGCCACGTCGACGCGGGGAGCTTGGTGTCCGATCAATTTGAACTCTTTCGGATCCTTGAGCGTCACCTTGTCCGGTACGGGCAGCGCCGCGGCCTTGCCGGCGAGCGACCCATAGCTCGCCTGGCGTTTGCTGCCGGCGTGGTAGACGACGCCCTTGTCGGTGGTGAGTTCCGTCGTCGGCACTTTCCATTCTTTGGCCGCCGCGCTCACGAGCATGGCGCGGCCCTTGGCGCCGGCCTCGCGCAGCTGCGTCCAGGAATTGGCCATCGCCGAGCTGCCTCCGGTTCCCTGCATGCCGAAGGCAAAATTGGCATACAGCTTCACATTCGCGGGGGCGCTCTCCACCCGCACCTTCGCCCAGTCGGCATCGAGCTCTTCAGCAAGCACGGTGGCAATACCGGTGTAGCTACCCTGTCCCATTTCGAGATGCTTGGCGATGATCGTCACGCCGCCGTCCGCGCCGATGCGCAAGAACGCATTGGGCGCAAAGACGGCCGCATTGGCGCCCACGGCGGCCGCGCGCCGGCTCGGGCCCAACCATTCGAAGCCGATGGTGAGCGCCGCCGCGGTCGCCGAGCCGGTGGCTTTCAGAAACTCACGCCGGGTGGGACGGCGGGCGAATGAACGAATGGCCATAAATTTAAGCCCTGATGGATTGTGCGGCCGCGTGAATCGCGGCACGGATACGGGAATACGTCGCGCAACGGCAAATATTGCCGCTCATGGCACCGTCGATGTCGGCATCGGTCGGCGCCGCGTTCTTCTCGAGAAGCGCCGTTGCCGACATGACTTGACCGCTTTGGCAATACCCGCACTGCGGTACTTGAAGTTCTATCCACGCGGCTTGGACCGCCTTGGCCGGCTTGCTCTGCAGCCCCTCGATGGTGGTCACCTGCTTGCCGGCGACTCCGCCCAAGGGCATCACGCATGAGCGAACGGCATCGCCGTCCACATGCACCGTGCACGCGCCGCACAGCGCCATGCCGCAGCCGAACTTGGTCCCATGCAATCCGGCGACCTCCCGGATGGCCCAGAGCAACGGCATGGCCGGGTCGGCATCCAGGGTGGTGGAGGCGCCGTTGAGCATAAAGGTTGTCGACATGAGATCGCTCCGAGTCTAAGAAAGTGGCCAGGACCAAGTGGCGAGGATGTGTAATTCATACCACATTGCGGGGGGTCCTTGCGATCGCAGTGCGGACGCGATCGGCTGTGATGTCGAAGTCGCGCATGACGAAGTCCGCCGGAAGGTCCGCGAGTATGCGGCGGGCATGATGGTGCGCAATGAAGGCAAGGAGCTGCTGGTGACTGAGGCGTTCCAGATCAACCGGCGGGTGATGGGCGGCGCATCGATGCCGCGATTCCGGATTATTGCGCGTTCTAGTCGGGAAGCGTGCGCCAGAAGTTAGCGTGCTCGTCCGCCACGTCGATGGCGTCAACTTCACTCAGAACTTCTTCTTGACCGTGATCGCCCACTCGCGCGGGCGGCCCGGCGAACCGGTGATGGTGCCGGCGCCCGCACCGGTCAAGTCGAACTTGGACAGGAAGTAGTACTTGTCGGTCAGATTGGTCACCTCCAAGGCGATGTCCAGATCCTTGGGCTCGTTGCGCCAGGTGAACCGGGCGTTGGCCACGGTGTAACCCGGTATCTGGCCGTAAACGGCGGACGGCGAACCGGGCGCCGGCGCAAGATCGCTTCCCGCCAGGGGGCCCTGATAGGAGACGTCGAAACGCGGGGTGAACGAACCGGCCCCGCCCAGGCCGATCTCGTACTGACCGCCGGCGGTCCATTTCGACTTGAGGAGTCCGATGGGAGCCGGGTTGAGCAGGCCGATGATCGACGGATCGCTCGAGCAACCCGGGAAAGCAGCCAGTTTGGCGGGATCAGAAGTCACTACCGCAGCGTTCACGCACTTCCAGTCCCATTTCAAGTATGACCCGGATATGTCGAACTGCAGATGCTCGATCGGTGTTGCCAGGATCTCGATTTCCGCACCCTTGACCTTGGCGTTGCCCGCGTTCTGCGGCAGCGCGCAGGGGCCCGGGCCGCCGAATTGTGGACAGGACAACAGCACCAACTGCGCATCCTTGAAGTCGTTGTAGAACACCGCCGCGTTCACCCGCACCTTGCGTTCGAACAGATCGGTTTTCAGGCCCAGTTCGTACGAGGTCAGCTTCTCGGGGCCAAACGACCGGGCCTGCGCCGCGTTGAAGGGGCGCGGTCCGACGCCGCCCGCCTTGTAGCCGGTGGACACATTGAAGTAGGCCAGCACCGACGGATTGAAGCGGTAGTCGGCGCTGAACCGGTAATCGGTCTTGCTGCCTTCGAAAATCGCTGTGCGGCCGGTCAGCGCGGTCACGATCTCCGTGGTATTGCCATTGTGGTTGTAATCCTTGGTGTCCGGGCCGCTATACCCGGGCCCATACGCCGCGCCGACCCCATCCAAGAACCCGTTGATGGTCTTGCCGTCGAGGTTGTAGCGATAGAACGTGTAGCTCTTGTAGTCCTTGGTGTAGCGCAATCCGCCGGTGAACGTCAGGGCATCCGTGGCATTCCAGATCACCGTGCCGAACACCGCCTTCGACTTGGTGCGCACCGGGTCGTTGCCGATGAACTGCAGCGGAAAGAGGGGGCAGGTTTCCGTGGGCAGCCCGCCGATGGCGGCGCACACGGCCGCCGGCACACCGATGGCGACGTAGCGGATGTCCTGCAAGGTGTAGTACGTGGTCTTTTCGTCCGAATAATAGGCGCCGACGGTCGAGTTGATCTGTTTGGTGATTTCCGCGTTCAGGCGCAACTCCTGGCTCCAGAACCAGTGGGTCAAATCGTTGTTGCCGAACTGGGTGCGCGCCGGCGAAAGGTCGCCGTCGATGCTGAAGGTCTGTTCCCAACCTCGATAGGCCGTGATGGAATTGAGCTTGAGCCAGTCCGTCAACCCTCCATCGACGTTCAGGGCGAATCCGTAGCCTTCCAGGTCGGAAAGCTCGCTGCCGGCAGTACCCGGCATCGGAAAGCCATTCAGCGGTGGAATGGCCCCGGCGATGAATGCGCCCCCAGGCGAACCCGTGGTCGTGTAGTTGCACCACTTGCCGCAGATGAAGCGCGAGTCGAAAGGCAAGCCGTTCACCGTCGCCGCGTTGGGATTCGCATTGTTGCCGTACAACAGCACTTCCGCGCCGTTGTGGTGGCTGTCGTGGGAGTAGTCCGCGCTCAACATGATGTCGAGCCGGTCCGAGGGGTTGTAGCGCAGAATGCCGCGCAAAGCCCGGTAACCCACGTCGCCGAGCGAATACTGCTTGCACTTGGTGCCGCCGGACAGCGGCGGCAGACCGCTGCCCGGTACGGCGCAGCCATAGTCGAGTACGTCGACATAACCGTTCTGGTCGGCGAAGGTTCCCGACAAGCGTCCCGTCAAGCTCTCTGCGAGCTTGAAATCGGAGCTGGCGCGCAGGTTGATCCGGTCGCGGCTGCCGTAGGTGACGGACACATAACCGCCGCCGTCGCCGGTGGGTTTGCGCGTGACGAACTTGATCGCGCCGCCCTCCGAGTTGCGGCCGGTGAGAGTGCCCTGCGGTCCGCGCAGCACCTCCACCCGCTCCACGTCCATGAGATCGAAATTCGCGCCGGTCAGACGCGGATAGTAGACATCGTCGATGTACAAGCCGACGCCAGGCTCGAAGGCGGGGTCGAAGTCCCCTTGTCCGAAGCCGCGAATGCTGGCGGTGACGGAAGTGCCGAAGGCAGCCGACGCGGGCCGCAGCAATACGCTGGGAGCGGTACTTGCGATATCGGCGAGGTTCGTCGCGCTGCGCTGCTCGATCATTTCCCCGGTGATCGCCGTGATGGCGATCGGCGTGTCTTGCAGGTTCTGTTGCCGGTACTGCGCCGTCACCACGATTTCAGTGAGGGTGGTCTCCGTCGTCGGTACCCTGTTCTCGGCAGCCTGCGCCTGCGGTATCGCCGCTGCGGCCGCCACACAAGCGGCCAGCGCCGCGTAACACATTGAAATTCGGCGTGAAGTTGCCCCCATGTCACTCCCCTCCTTATTGTCCGACGTAGGATCGCTTCGAACGCGTCCTTATTTTTTGTGAGTAGAACAAACAAATTTGGCGATTGCAAGACCCAAACAATTGTTAACGTTCCAACCGTCAGTTTTCATCGGAAGGGGTGGCCTTTGCCTGGTTTTGCGCGACAATTCGCGGCTACGGTGCATTCGGGATCCACAGGAACATGATGGAAAGTAAAAAGAGCAACCAAAAAAACCACGAGATTGCCTTGCTCATGGCAATGCTGCGGTTCGCGTCGGTGATTAGCCGCCCCATGCGGGACGGAGTGGCTGATCCGGCCGGCTTCAGCTCCAATGAACTTCGTATCCTGATGGCACTTTCAGGCGAGGGGGAGTCCGCCGGCCACGATCTGGCTGAGCTGATGGGCATGCACGCCATGAATGTCAGCCGCGCGCTGGCATCGCTGCACCAAATGGGGCTGGTGGAGCCGGCAAAAAATATCAAGAACCGGCGGCGCAAGCCCTATCGCATCAGCGCCCGCGGCGCGCGCGCACATGTGGCGCTCGAGCCCTCCATCGCGCAGGTCGCCCGCCACCTATTCGGCGCGCTGACCGCCCGCGAGCGCGCCGCGCTCGAACAAATCCTGGCGAAACTCGATCGGCAGGTCGAGGCGTGGCAACCGAGCGAGCGGCGCCCGCACGTGCCGCGCGCCTGACCTCGCAGATTCAAGCCTGGCCCGCAAGCACCGCGCCAAACCGCGGATGCGCGAAATGCATGGGCACGTCCTGCCGGTGCGGCCAGGTCTTTCGAACCTGACTGGGCGGCAGGAGCGCGTCGGGCCCCAGCGGATTCTCGGGATAGGTCTGCGTGGCCGGCTGCAGATGCGCGACGGTCTTGGACCAGCCGCTGTCGTAATCCGCCTGCCATTGCATCATGTAGTCGAGGCGTTTGATCTTCCACACCCCGCCTTCGCGGACGTAGTCGTTCTCGTAGATGCCGGCCTCGTAGAACTGCAGCGGCAGTCCCTCGGGCTTGTATTCGCGGCTCTCGTGGCTGCCGCCCATCAGAAGGCCGCGAAAGCGCCCCTTCGCGGTTTTTAGGTCCGGCGCCACCGTGATGACGTCCTGCATCTGAAAATGATCGAGCAGGAATCCGTGCACCGGACCGTTCACGCCCTTGGTGAAAAAGTTTTGGAACCAGGTCCCGTAGAGCCGGCGCACGCCCTCGTGCCCGCGATACTCGCCGGAGAGAAATATCACGGCGCCGTCCTCGGCGAACAGCTGCACGACATCCTCGGCACGGTTGAAATCGATGTAGTAGCCGTAGGCCCAGTGCAGGCGCCGGATGGCATTGATGTCCTCGAGTTCGCCGACGCGATGCTCCAAGGCTGACAGACGTGCTTCCAGATCAGACATGGCCGACTCCCCTTTGCATTCTGTTTGCATAAGCGTTTGGTTTGTATAAAGCTAACAAATGTTAGGAACAGAAGCGAGGGGGAGGCAAAATGGAATGGAAAGGCAAGACCGCGCTCATCACCGGCGGGGTGTCCGGCATCGGCTTTGGCATCGCCCGCGCCTTCAGCGCCGCCGGAATCGATCTGATACTGACTTACCGCAACGAGGACTATAGGCTTGAGGCCGAAGCGTGGTTCAAGCGCCACGCTCGCGCCATGCCGCGCTGCGTCTTTCTGGACGTCACCGACCGCGGCCGATGGGCGGAAGTCGCCGTTGAGGTCGGCCCCGTTCATATCCTCGTCAACAACGCCGGCGTGAGCGTGTTCGGCCCGACTGACGCGGCGAGCTTCGCCGACTATGACTGGATCATGGGCGTGAATCTCGGCGGCGTAGTGAACGGATTGGTGACCTTTATCCCGCGCATCAAGGCGCAGGGACAGGGCGGGCATGTCGTGAACGTCGCCTCGATGGCCGCCTATCTGCCGGGCCCGCAGGCGGGGATTTACACCGCCAGCAAGTTCGCCGTTCGGGGCCTGACCGAAAGCCTGCGCTTCAATCTGGCGCACCACGGCATCGGTGTGTCGCTGATGTGCCCCGGCCTGACCAGGACCCACGCATGGGACTCGGCCCTGAGGCGGCCCGCTGATTTCGCGGCCTCCGGATTCGCCCCGCCGGACCGCGCCATGCTCGAGCAATTCGGCGCCGCGTTCGAGGCCGGCATGGATCCGCTGGAAGTGGGTGAAAAGACCCTGGCCGGCATGACCGAAAACCGCGCCATCATTTTCACCCATCCGGAATTCGCCGATGATTTTGCGGAAATCTACCGCGACAGCGTGGCGGCACTGCCCAACGAGCCGGCGCCCGAAGGGCGTCTGCACATCGAACGTCTGCGCCGCGAGGCCAATCGCGCCGCAGCAGCCGGGAAGGTGATCGGTTTGGGAGATCTGACTTGAGCGACACAGGAGGCGGCGCAATGACCCCCGACGGCGTCAACGTGATGCACGCGGGACAAGCTGTGGATCAACGGTCGATGGGCGGCCCGCGCAACGCATGATCAGAACATGCCGTTGGAATTGGCGGACTTTTCGGGAACCGGCTGCACCACATCCCAATGCTCCATGACCTTGCAACCCTCGACCCGCAGAATATCCACCACGGCGACGCCGCGATCGTCCGCAGCAAACTTGCCATGGGAATGCACGGCAACGAGGTTCCCGTCCGCGATGACCCGCGCGATCGAATAGTGAATGTCCGGGTGCCCGGCAAAGAACGGCTCGAGGAAGTTGATCGCCGCCTCGCGCCCGCTCGCCGCCATGGGGTTGTGCTGCACATAGCCCGGGTCGACCCAGGTTTCGAATGCCTCCCGCACCTTTTTGTCGACATAGAACGTGGTCATGAAACGGGTCACCACTTCTTTGGGCTTCAGGCGGCAGTCGGCCGCCTCTGCATTCGCCGCCGTCAGTGCCAGCGAAACGATCAGCAGGGAAAGCAAGGTTCGCATGAGAAGCTCCTGTTCAGAACATGCCGTTGGGATTGATGAACGCCGCGGTTCGCGCCGCCGCACTCACGCCCTATTCTAACAATTGTTATGATATGACGCGTTGGCCGATGCGATCAACTTCGGGGGAGCCATGGACCGCCGCTCGATGCGCCGAGCCTGGCGATCCTGTGGAATTACCGAAGGCTTAAAACGCGGGGCCGACCGCCCGCGGACGGTCCCCAAATGTACGAAATGATTTTCCACTTGATTTTGGTACGCAATACATACAAATATGTCGGGGGGATACACGGAGAACGAAATGACCGATCTCGCCGCATTGACCGCACGCGTCGAAAAGCTGGAACACGACTTGGGCGTACAGCAGGACATTCACGAGATCCGCCGCATCCAATACACCTACGGCTACTTCATCGACAAGTCGCAGTACAACGAAGTGGTCAACTTATTCGCCGATGACGGCGATGTGTGGTTCCTCGGCGGCATCTACAAGGGCATGGCGGGCGTGCGCCGGCTGTACATCGAGCGCTTTCAAAAGCGGTTCACCCAGGGTCACAATGGGCCGCGCTACGGCTGGCTGCTCGATCACCCGCAGTTGCAAATGGTGATCGACGTGGCGCCGGACCGCAGAACCGCGCAGGTCCGCGGCCGCTCGATGATGCAGGCCGGCTTGCACCAGACGGCCAAAGGCGAGCCGCGCGCCTGGTGGGAAGGCGGAATCTACGAGAACGACTATGTCCGCGAGAAAGGCGTGTGGAAGATCAAGGTGCTGCGCTACTTCCCCTTTTGGCATGGCAGCTTTGCCGACGGCTGGCAGAAGACGCCCATCGACTTCACTCCGATGCCGAAGACGCTGTTCCCACAGGATCCGCTGGGCCCGGACGCGCTGGTCTATCCGGCACCGCGCCTGTGGCCCGCGACCGACACCGTCCCCTTCCACTATCCGCATCCCGTAACCCTCCGCCCCATCTTGATTGACAACAGCCGCGCGCGCGAAGGGTTCAAGGATGAATGAATCCGCGCGCTCCGGGCCAAGGTAGCGAAGGGCGCGGCAGCGTTTATTTTCACGAGGTGAAACATGAGTCCGGCCACCGACGAAGTGAAATCAACCATCGGCTATCTGATTCCCACGTCGAGAATCAATCGCCGCTTCTGGGCGCCCGGCAAGGAATACAACACGGGCATCTACGCATCCTACGAGGTGACCATCCGCAATGCGCGTGTGGGGGGCCCCTTCACCCTCGACCAACACGGCTTTTGTCTTGGGTCTCATCACACGGACGTCACCGATTGGGAGCACGCGTATGGTCCCGACACTCCCTACGCTGCGCAGGTCTGTGAAGTCGCCAAGCGGCTCACGGGAGCGGATCTCGCGGTGCCGATGGGCGGGATGATCCGTGATTCAGGCCAAACCGGCGCGACGGTTCAACCCCCCGCCGCCGAGGCTCACGTCGATTTCACCCAGCGCAGCGCCCTGCGCATCGCCGAAACCATTTACCGCAGAGTCCATCCAACCGGGCCCGGCTACGATCGTTTCATCGCCTTCAGCCTCTGGCGTGCGCTGTCGCCGCCTCCGCAGGATATGCCGTTGGCACTCTGCGACGGCCGCACGGTGCGCGACGATGAAGGCACGCACAACACCAAGGTCGACGTGGACGAAATCCCGACGGGCGATGCCTTGCTCGCGCCGATCGAGGGCGAGGAAAACATGTCCGCCGCCACCATCTTTCATCATTCGCCGGATCATCGCTGGTGGTACTTCCCCGATATGACGCCGGACGAGGTGATTCTCATCAAGTTCTACGATTCCGATCACCGCGGCGCCTGGCGCTGTCCGCATACCGCTTTTCGCGACACCACGCGTCCCGATGCAAAGCCGCGCCGCTCGATGGAGTTTCGGGCCATCGCCTACTTTTCCAGAAGCTGACCCCGTGTACCGTCATCGCGATGCGGGTCATGTGGCGGCGAGCTCGGCGGCGCTCACCCACCAACCATGCACCTGCGGCCGCAAGCGATGGGGAACGGCGATCTTGGCCTTGGGTCCCGCCCCAAGATTTCCGGCATCGATGATCCACAAGGCGTGCGTGAAGTCCGACGGCCCGGTTTGCCGGTCCACCACGGTCAGGAGCCAGCCTTCGTGCCCCGGCTCCGGCGCCGGCACGTGCACGGGTTCGCTGAAGCAGTGCGCCGCCGGCAGCCCCAAGCCCTGCGGCGGCCTCCCGGTGAAGTCGAGCCTCAGCAGCAGATTGAACATCGCGCCCACGGGGCCGCCGGCAACCGGCGGGCCCTGCATGTCCGGGTTCATCGTCAGCATCCAGCCGTGAGTATACGGACGCCCTTGGGAGGCGGCGGGAATCACCGGCAAATCGCCCGGTGGTCCGATGACGGTTTCCACCACGCTCTCGCTGCCGCTCTTGAGATCGATGGTCCAGCGCGCCAGGCGTCCGCCGGTGTCGCCCGGCGCCACATCGAGCCCCGAGGCGCGCTGGATGAAAGGGAACGCGTTCACGCCCGATAAACACTGGTCGAAGTGGATGCGCCTTTGCGCATCCTCGAATGCATTCATCATGTGATAGCAGGACGCACCCTTCGGTCCGCGAAACCAGCGCATCTCCGACACGTTGCCGTAGCGCGGCATGACGCCCACCCAACTGTCCAGCCGCATCTCATGCACCCAGTGATCTCCGCCCGCCTTCACGCGGGCCGCATCGCAGGTGGTGGGATAGACGGGAAAAAGCGCGTAGTGCTCGGTGATCGCAAAGTCATGCATCATGGCGCAATAGGGCGCATCGAACCATTGCTCGCGGGTGAGATTTCCCTGCTGGTCGACGATGAAATAGGCGACCTTGGTCGAGGCCAGGCCGTCGGCCTCATAGCCGAATGCGAACATCTCGCCGGTCTGCGGATCGATGCGCACATGCGCCGTCACCGTTGCGGATTTGAGCCTGCCCCCGAAATCATGGCGGCCGATGGTCGTGAGCGTGCGCGGATCGACTCGATAGGGCCGGCCGTCCTCCTTGGTCATCAGCAGCCGGCCGGCGTGCCAGACGGGGGTCGTGTTGGCGACCGTTCGGTCAAGGCCCTTGGCTTCCTGCTTGTCGGTGAACGGATTGCGATACTTGCCGAACAGCGCCCGCCCGGCCGCCGCCTCGGCCTTGTGCCGTTCGGTTTGCACATAACGGATTGCGAAACTCGCGTTACCCGGAGCGATGCGCAGCGCGGAAATCATTCCGTCGCCGGACAGAACGGCGCCGCCATCCTCCATGAAGGGTGGGAAGGCCGGATCGGGAACGGCGCGGAAAAAAGTGCCTTCGACCTCGACGGGGATGCGGCCCTCGACCGCCAGCGACTCAAGCTCGTACTCCTCGCCGATCGGCGAGTTCAGGCCGGTGTAGTCGGGCGTATTCGGAAAGCCTGGCATGCAACCCTTCCCGCATCCTAACAATTGTTAGAATTATGATGCCCGCGGCGGTGAGGTTTGGCAAGCGTGCGTCAGCCAAACCAAAGGGCGATGGCGCGCATTTCGATGCTGGCGCGCGGTGCCGTATGCGGCCCGCACAGCGGATTGTCGAAGGCGACGTGAGGCACGCAATGCGCACGCGCCGGGTCGCTGTCATGCGTCTTGAAAACCAGCGCCTCGCCCAAGGTCATGTCGGGGAACCAATGCCAGCGGTGCGCCGGATGATGCGCGACCACGATCCCTTCGAAGGACCATTCCGGCTGGCCGGACGTGTCGAACACGGCGTCGGCCGGCAGCAAATCCCGCGCGGTGATGCTGCGGGCATCGCACACGGCAAGCGGCACATCCTGCGGCGGTGCGGAGATGGCGCGCCACACATTGTAGTGGACGAAGCGCGCGAGCTTCCGGCCCTCGGGCGCGGCGCGGTGGGCGAACGTCGCCGCCGTTGCATCGCTCAAATCCACATGCGCAAAACGCGCCGGCCGTGAATTGTCCAGAGCGCCGGATTGCGCCGACTTTTCGCTGAAGCGAAGGATGCCGGGGCTGCCCACCACGACGAGATCGGCACTCGACAGTTCACCGATGAGATCTACGATCTCCCGCCGGTGCACGGCGTTGACGGCCTCGCGGTCGCCAAAGTCGGTTACCGCGCTGCGATGCGCAAGCAGCGTGAAGCCGGCCTCATCGAGGGTGGGACCGCGCGCACGCGCATCGGTGATCTCCATGTCGATGGGGGCGATGTCGATCAGGTCGCGTCTGGAATCATTCGCGTGGTAGCGCGGCCGCGCAATGCCGCGCCCTGCGTAAGCAATCGCCGCGCGCACGTTCATACCAACACCTCCGCGGAGCGATCCGCGTCGCTGCGCATCACGAGCCGGACTCCCGGCCCTTCCAAAGCGCCATCAGTATAGGCAGCACCATGGGCCGCATCTTCTCAGGAACCCGGTTCATCAGCGAGGTCTCGAAACTGCCCACGACCCGGCGCGCCTTCGCGAGCAGCGTACGCCCGCCGGCCGACAAGCGGAGCGCCTGGGAACGGCCATCCACCTTCGTGCGCTCGACCAGCCCGCGCCGCTCCAACCGCGCGACAAAGGGAACCATGTTGGCCCGCTGGATATCGAGGATCCGGCCGGCCTCGCTTTGCGAGATGCCGGGCGCCTCATCGATCAGCAGCAGGAATGCGACATCGGCATGCCGCAGTCTCAACGGTTCCAGGTGTTGATTCAGCTCGGCCAGCGTGGCGGCGGACGCGCGCCGCAGAACGTAGCCCGGTAGGTTGGCGAGTGGATCCTTCATGCGGGCAAAGCAACGGGTGTCATGGGTGGCAATGACGATATCTACTGCTATATTGTATAACAATTATAACTGCTATATAGTATATCAATTCGTCGGAACAATCTTGTTGAGGTTTCGATGCACCCATCCGATTTGCCAGTTGTGGAGGCGACCATGACCGAACGCATTGAAGCCGATACCGTTGCCTGCACCGTCAGGGACGGAATAGCTTGGGTCAAATTCAACCGCCCGGAAAAGCGCAACTGCATGAGCCCCAAGCTCAACCGGCAGATGCTGCGCGTCCTCACCGATCTGGAATTCCGCGCTGACGTAGGCGTGCTGGTGCTCAGCGGCGAGGGCTCGGCCTGGTCGGCCGGCATGGACCTGAAGGAATATTTCCGCGATACCGAGTCGTTGGGCCTGAACGGGGTGCGCCAAGCGCAGCGTGAAGCCTACGCCTGGTGGGAGCGTCTGCGCTGGTTCCAGAAGGTCGCCATCGCCATGGTCAACGGCTGGTGCTTCGGCGGCGGCTATGGGCCGCTGTTCGCGTGCGACCTTGCCTTCTGTTCGGATGATGCGCAGTTTGGACTCTCGGAGATCAACTGGGGGATTCTGCCCGGCGGCGGTGCGACCAAGGTGGCCGCGGAGCTCATGCCCATGCGCAAAGCCATGTATCACGCGCTGCTGGGCGAAAATCTGACCGGCCCGCAGGCCGCGGCGGCCGGCCTGGTCAACGAATCCGTGCCCGCGGGACAGCTCGAATTGCGCGTCACCGAGGTGGCCAAGAAGCTGTTGAAGAAAAATTGGGAAACGCTCAAGGCCACCAAGGATGCGATGCGCCGCGTCCGTGAAATGACCTATGACAACGCCGAGGACTACCTCATCCGCGCGCAGGAGGCGCTCAACTTTCACGACAAATCCGATGGCCGGCACGAAGGCATGCGACAGTTCCTGGATGACAAGGTCTACAAGCCCGGTCTTGGCGAGTATGACAAGGCCAAAGCGTAGGCGCTCTGCCGCATGACCCGTTTCGATCCCGTCGCCACCTACGCGCTGTCCAATCCCATGGGCGTGGCCGTGGTCGATCTGGAGTCCGGCCGGCGCTTCACTTACGCCGAATTGAACGCGGCCGTCGACCGGCTCGCGGCGTGGCTGGTCGCTGAGTTCGGCCCCGCGAGCGGCGTGCGCGTGGCTACGCTTTCCAGAAATTGCGCCGAGATGCTGATCCTGCAGCTTGCCGGAACGCGCGCCGGCACGATTTTCGTACCCTTCAATTGGCGGCTCGCGCCGCCCGAGATTGCCGCGCTGGCGGCGGATGCGCTGCCGGAAATCGTGTTCCACGACCCGCAATTCACGCCGCCGTCCGGGATCGGACGCGCGCTGCCGGTGGCGGACATGCTCACGCTCGGCGACACCGGCGCCGTGCCCGCGCGGAGTGCACGCCGCCCGTTCGAGGTGGTCGCCACCCTACTCTACACCTCGGGCACCAGCGGCCGGCCGAAGGGCGTGATGCTGTCCGAAGAGAATGGCTTCTGGGGATGCGCGAACTTCATCTACGGCAATAACGTGACCATGCGCAGTGTGTTCCTGTGCGACATGCCCCTGTTTCACACGGCAGGGTTGTATGCCGCCTCCCGCGTGCCCATTCAAGCGGGCGGTTGCGTGCTCATCTCCAAGGGCTTTGACCCGCATAAGACGCTGGAACGGCTGTCGGATCCCACCCTTAAGGTCACGCACTACTTCTCCGTGCCGCAGATGGCGGCGACGATCTGGAACCAGCCCGGCTTCAAACCCGAGATGCTGCACGGCCTGGTCGGCTGGGCCATCGGCGGCGCGCCCAACCCCAAGGCGCAGACTCAGCGTTTCGTGAATGCCGGCATCAAGATCACCGAAGGCTTCGGCATGTCGGAGACCGGTTCCAATTTCGGCATGCCCACGCATGACATCGGGATTCTGTGCAGCAAGGCGGGCAGCTGCGGCCTGCCCTTCATGACCATCGAACCCAAGATCGTCGAGGATGACGGTAATGAAGTACCCGTGGGTCAGGTGGGCGAACTCTGGCTGAGAGGTCCCTGCATCGCCTTGGGTTACTGGAATCAACCGGAGACGACGGCCAAAGCGTTCCGCGATGGCTGGTTCTTGACCGGCGATGCGGCAATGATGGACGAGGACGGCTTCTACTACATCGTCGATCGCCGGAAGGACATGTACATCTCGGGCGGCGAGAATGTGTATCCGGCCGAGGTCGAGGCAGTGCTCCACGAATTGGCGCAGGTCGCAGAATGCGCGGTGGTCGGTGTGCCGGACGAGCGCTGGGGAGAGGTCGGCCGGGTCTACGTCATTCCCGTAAGCGGCCGGAGCATTACATCGGAAGAGGTGCTCGCGTATTGCGGACAGCGGCTCGCCAAGTTCAAGGTGCCGCAGAGCGCCGTCATCACCGACAGGATGCCGCGCACGGCCTCAGGCAAGGTACAGAAGCACGTGCTGAAACTGCGCGCCATCGAGGAATTGAGTGCCGGCTGATTTTGATGGGCCACCGCAAGCCTGGTCACTCAACGCCGCCTAGCGCGGCTGCGTGCATCATGGCGCGTCGCTTTGGCCTACCCCGCCCTGCTGCGATCGTTTAAGTCCTCTCGCGTGGGGCGGCGCCCCTCCGCGCCGCGCGTCAACCGGAATTGGCCACATTAAAAGCCCGTCGTTATAGTCTCTGATGACTGCCATCGCACAGAGGCGCAGTGCCACCATGCTTGCATCCGCAGAAGTAGACCGTCTTGGACTCGACCGCATCCCATTTCACCGGGGCGAATTCCGATCCCTTATGGCTGCCGTCACAAAACGGCTGCTTGCTGCTCTTCCCGCAGGCGCACCAGAAGTAGCTTTTGCCGCTCTCGACGGCTACAGGAAAAGGGGATTTTTGAGCTATTGTCGGACTGGGCATAGGTTCGTCTCCGATTGTACTGTTTAACTTAGCTGCAAATTGCGGGCGCGCCGAGCGCCGAAGCGCCGACCAACACGACGATCAATGATGTAATTTCATTAATTTTCTCCAAGGATAAACATACAGTAAGGGTACACATCCAATTATTGCCCGGTAGATGGTTGAATCAGCGTAGTCTCGGCCAATATTGGCCATAATCAACAATCGATCGAATTACAAGCGCCCCTCCGTCTGCAGGCGGGCGCGGATCTCATCGATGCGGCGCTCACCCGCGATTAGTGTCTGTGGGCTGGTGTGCACCGAGTAATATCCCAGCACGAGTTCGTGCGGATGAGGCACGGCAGAACCCAGAACCAGCTCGGTGTCCGCCAAGGCGTTGAATTCGATCGGTTGATTCGAAGGCGCGAAGACGACCAGTTCTCCTGCGTAAATTGGGTCGGGTATCGCAACACTACCAATGCTCAGGGCGGCCCAAGCCACCGTATGATTGGCGGGTGGCACGTACCGCCAAGATTCACCGGCCTTCAACCGGACGGAGAGGTAGTTCACAGGCGAAGGCGTGCGCAGAGCGCTTTTCGCATCGCCATAGCCGCCGAGAAGCACGATCGCCTTCCCATCCCGCTGAAGAGTGTCCGGCGCCTGGTAAATGCTTTCAACAGCGCCAAGTTCGTGTTCAGCCGGAAGCGCGAGCCAAAGTTGAAATCCGCGCGTGCGGCCGGACTCGCCGGGACCCCCGCCGTGCCAAGCGCCATGGCTAGCCTTGAACCATTCGACACCACCCTCCGGTAAGATGCCTCTGGCGCCAGTGGTGTCCTCGTATCGCACGCTGCCTTGCAGTATGTGCGTCACCGTCGCAATTCCCGAATGAGGATGCAGTCCGAAACCCTTGAATGAGGTTCCCGCTCCCATATCGAGGAGGTCGAGAAAAACAAACGGCTTCAGAACCTCTCCCAGATCGCCCGGGCTCATTAGACGCGTGATGGGGCCGTGGCGCTGCCCCCGCGTTCGGTGCACGATCCGACGGAGTTTGTTCCTAACAAGGGCCGCGGACTGGGACATGGTGAACCTCCTTCAATGACTACCGGATGGCGGGCTCAATTAGATGGATGATGGGGTCAGGCCGAATCTCCCGGTAGATGGGGAAATCGGCCGGCAGTCCTCCATACACTGAGGTAATGCCTGCTTGGTGCCGTTAAAATGACGACACTCGTCTTCACAAAGGAATCTAATGCTGGATCTCAATCAAGTGCGCATGTTCGTCCAGGTGGTGCGTGCCAAGAGCTTTGCCGAAGCGGCGCGTCGGCTCGGTGTGCCATCTAACAGCTTGAGTCGACATGTGAGGGAGTTGGAGGCGAAACTCGAAACGCGGCTGATGCAGCGCTCAACCCGCAAGTTAACTTTGACCAGTGCCGGGGTCGCCTTTTATGAACGCTGTGCGCCGGCGGTCGACAGCGTCTTGAACGCGGGAAAGGCAATTGCGGGCCGCACTCAGACGCCATGGGGTACGGTGCGGGTGGCCGCCGCCTGCGGATTTCTTGGACTTTTTCAGTATCGAATGGGTCACGCAGTTCTTGGCCACGTACCCAAAAGTGAAGTTGGATTTCGTGTTGAGCGATGCACGCGCTGACTTGATTGGGGAAGCAATCGACGTTGCATTTCGCGGTGGTGCCGCGGGCGATCCAAGGTTCGTGTTTCGCGAGATCATTTCGCAGCATTTCAAGCTGGTCGCGAGCCCCGCATACTTGAAATCGCGAGGTAACCCCGAGAATCTGCTCGCTCTGGAGTCCCACGACTGCTTGACTGTGTCCAGCGGTCAGGGCTTGACGACTTGGAACTTGACCGGGCCCCGCGGAAGCGAGGAGGCGAGAGTCACGGGACGATTCAGCGCCAACAGCGTACGGAGCCTGCTCAAGAGTTGCGCCTCTGGCTTAGGCATTGCGTTGCTGCCCGACATAATTGTCATGGCGGACCTTGAAGCCGGCCGACTCGCCCATGTTCTGCCAAATTATCGAGGCGGGGGCGCCAAGCTCAGTGTGATAGTTCCCAGCCGCGAGCAGATCCCCGCCGCCGTGTCGGCGTTCGTCGAATTCGCGACAGCGAAGCTCGAGGCTCTTATCGCAAATAAGGCGCCAAAGCCGGGCGCGCAGGCGGCCCCGTGGAGACCGTTAACGCCAGGAGGAGTCGCACGGCGAAACTTGACCCCACGCTGATTCCTTTTCCAGCCAACAAAAACTGAACACCTAATACAATATTTTCCCTCAGCGTTCGTCTTCACGGATGCGATGAACAAATCAGCTCCCAATAATCGCGAACCCGGTTATATCGACCTGCGCACAGTCGAAGCCTTCAGGCAGGAGACGCCGCGACTGCGCGCCTGGCTGCGGCGCAACGCCGCGGCTTGGCAAAGTGTCGATGATCTCCTGCAGGATCTGTTTCTGGAATTGGTTCTCGCGAATCGGGCGGCGCGCCAAATCGAGGACATGGGAGCGTGGCTGTTCCGGGTAGCGCGCAATCGTATTACTGACGCACTGCGGCAGCGCCAACCGCTGAACCGCGCCGCGTCGATTCTATCGGCGCCAGACTTAATCGCGCCCGAAGCCGGCGGCCCGGAAGCCGTCCATCGACATTCCATATTCATGCAGCATTTAGTCTCGGCGCTGCAGGAATTGCCTGAAGAGCAGCGCAGCGTGTTCGTAGCCCATGAGATCGATGGTTTGAGCATCACAGAGATCGCGCAGCGTGACGGCATCGGAATCAATACCGCGCTCTCCCGAAAACGCTATGCCGTGCTCCATCTTCGCAAGAAGTTGGCGCCATTCCAAGAACGGTTTTTCACTGACTGACCGGAGGACCTATGTTTAGATTTTCGTTGATTCGTGGCTTCGGTATTGCACTGGTCATCACGATTGTGCTGGCTGGATTCGGGAACGCGGTACTTTATCTTTGGAATGACGTGGTACCGGCCGTGTTCGGGCTACACACCATTTCCTACTGGCAAGCCGTGCAATTGCTGGGCCTGTGCTGGATATTCTTTGGCAGCTGGCGCGCGCTCCCCAGGTTCCCTAATCGAGCGGACCGTGCGGGAGATCATCGGCAGATTTGCCTGACCGCTACGGACAAGGAAGCGGCACGACATGCCCTCAACAATCCGGAGTGACACGGGAGGCACGAGTAGGCCGAGTTTGCGCGGCGCATGCGGCTGCGCGTGATCTGGGACGCTTCACAGCATTACCGGGCACGATGCCTAAGGAATCTGGCGCGCCAAGGCTGTCTTTTCAGCCGGCGACTGAACAATATTTTGCCACGAAATGATAAAGGTGGGGACAACCCAGGCGATGATATTGTTCAGCCAGACGATGTTCGGGCTGGCATCTGTATCAAGATCGGAAAGTCCTGGAATCGCATCGAGCGCCCGATTGGTCACGAAGATCAGAGTGATTGCGTAGCTGCGGATCATCCAGTGCCGGTGCTCACGAAAATTTCGGCGACGGATACAATAGAAGGCGACTGCCGTGGTCATCATCCAGAGGAACGCCTGGGTAAAGACAGCCATCTGAAACGGCAGCTCATTGCGCAGCATGGTAATCGAGAGACTGATGGTGGCTGCTACGACGACACCGATGACGTAAGAGCGGCCGAAAACGCGATGCACCCGAGCGTGGCGTTGCCGCAACCGCGTCGAGAATTGCGTTGCACCCAGGCACAGGCAGATGACCCCGGCCAGGCCGTGAGGAAGCAGTAGCCAATGCACGGGGAGATAATAGGTCCAGAGTGGATCGGAGTGATCGACGATGAAGCGTTCATTATTGTATATGACGAAGAGCGTCAGGAGACCGAGCACACCGAAGAGGATGTGCTTGGGGCCGAAATGAGTGACGGAGGTATTTTGGGCTGCGGGATCGGGGGTCACGGCAATCTCCCTTTTATTTATGGTTATTTTGAATAGTTTGTGTAGATTTATACGATTTTGCTTCGTTGCGATGCAAGCAACCTACGGTGCGAATAGGCGTTCGATTTCGGGACAAGAGAAGATGGACGCTGCGGAAGTGAACGCCCGCGCAGCGCCCTCTGGGTGGGGATGAAATAGGTACTCAAGGGAGTGGCCTGGTGGTTCCTTCCGTGCGCAGCGAAAGCTAGTTCGACGACGTCCTTGGAGGCGCGCGCTCGATCGTGGTGTTCGCGAGTACAGCCTGAATAAACTTTTCTCGTCGTTCCTGCTGAAGATTGACCGCGAGTTGCGCCTTGACTTGCTCAAATGGCAGCGGCGTGGCGGGACGAGATTCGACGAGTTTGATGACGTGCCAGCCATAAGGGGTCTGCACGGGTTGCTTGGTGTATTGACCTGGTTTCAAGCTGCTGACCGAATCGGTGAAGGCTTTGGGTAGGTGTCCCGGTGCGATCCAACCTAGGTCCCCGCCCCTAGTTTTGGAATCATCCGCTGAGCGTTCCTTGGCGAGCGCCGCAAAGTCCTTGCCGTGGTTCACTTCGTCGATGGCGCGAACTGCCAGCGCTTCCGTGGCGACGAGAATGTGCGCGACGTGATATTCCTGTGCGGGTTGAGCGGCGATGTAGGCTTGATAGGCGGTCTGAAGGTCTTGATCGGAAGGTGTGGCGTAGACGCCGGCGGTGTCTGCGGCGGCCTTACCTAAAACTTCGAGGCGGGAAAGCTCGACCTCTTGCTCGATGCCCGGTTTTGGGGATTGTTGCTCGGCAAGGGCTGCGGCTTCGATGCCGATCAATTCCTCGAGCAAGCGTTGTTTGAGGCCGGAATCGACCTTGTCCGGCGGTTGACCGGTGCGCTTTTGCACGTAGTAGTCGAACAGAGCCTGGCTAATGGGCTGTCCAGCCACTTTGGCAACCATGGGTGGTGCAGCGGTGACGACTGGGGTCGTGGATTTTGAGCCGCAGGCGGAGAGGACTAACAGCAGCAGGACGCAGAGTATCGTGCGCCCTCGCCCACCGAGTCCCAGCAATTCATTTGTCATCGGGGCTATCCGTTCGCTTTGTCGTCGTCACCTATTGTGCCATCGACGGCTGACGCGCACACGTCGGCCGCCACGATTGGGGTGGGCGAAGGGTTGATCCGGTCAGATCCCCGTGCCGGTAAGGGTCACAGATTGCGTAGTCGCTCCGCCTCCCGGGGTCACGCGAAGCGATGCAGTCTTGCTGCCGGTGGAGGTGGGCTTGAACACGACGCTGATCGTGCAGGTTGACCCCACCGTCACCAAAGTGCCGCAGGAGTTCGTCTGCGAAAACTGATTGGCGTTGTTGCCGTTGAGGGAGACGCTGGTGATCGGCAGATCCAAAGTTCCCGTATTGGTCAGCGTGATGGTCTGCGCTGTGCTGGCCGTGTTTCTCGCCTGGCTACCGTAGGCGAGCGAGGTCGGCGACAGCGCATACGTGGGCACGACACCGGTGCCAGTCACCGGCACTGACACGGTAGCTGCACCGCCCCCTGTCGTGACGCGGACGGCGCTTGACTTAGCGCCAGTGGAGGTCGGCCTAAACACTACCGCGATCGAACACGTGGAACTGGGTGCTATCGATGCACTACAGGTGTTGCTCAAAGAGAACTGACTGGTGCTTCCGCCGGATAGCGCAATTGACGTCATCGGGAGCGCGAGCGCGCCGGTATTCGCCAGGGTGAGCGTTTGACCGGCGCTGGCAACACCGACGGCCTGACTGCCGAAGGCCAGGGGACTGGGAGTTACGGTGTAGGTGGGGACAATGCCCGTTCCTGACAGAGCGACCGTCTGCGTGGCGGCGCCACTTGGTCGCACGCTGAGCGTTGCCGACTTCGCGCCCGCGGACGTGGGCGTGAAGATCACGCCGATCGTGCATGCAGATCCAGCCGGAACAGATGTTCCGCAGGTGTTGGTTTGCGAGAATTGGTTCGCGCTAGTTCCACCCAATGAGATGCTCGTGAGCGCCAGCGCAACGCTGGCGGAATTGGTCACCGTCACGGTCTGGGTGGCCGTGGGAACATTAGTCTGCTCGCTACCGAAGGCGATAGTCGTGGGGCTAACCGAGTAGCTCGATGCAACCCCGGTACCCGTCAGGTTGACTGTCTTGGTGCCGGCGTTGCCGGTAACGACGGTAATCGTTGCCGTCTTTGCGCCGATCGACGTCGGCCGGAACACGACATTGATCGTGCACGCGGCGCCCGTCGCCACCGACGTTCCGCAGTTATTTGTCTGCGAGAACTGATTCGCGTTCGTCCCCGTCACCCGGATGCTCGTGACCGACACTGCGGACGTGCCCGTGCTGGACAATGTGATCGGCATCGCCGCGGTCGAAACGTTTACCGCCTGGCTGCCGAAGGGCACTGTGCTCGGCGCAAGCGTGAACGCAGGCGCGGCCACTCCTACCGTGTAGGTCACGACCGACTGGGTACTGTTTCCTGCTTTGTCGGTGGCGGTCGCCGTGAACGACTTCGTTCCAGTGCCGGATGTGTCAATCGCCGCGCCATTCGCGGCCGTTCCGACGCACGTGGCCAGTCCGGAGAGACTGTCTGTGCAGCCGTAAGCCGCGTTGACGGGACTCCCGGACACATAAGTGGCGCCATTGGCTGGCGTGGTAACACTAATAGTTGGCGGCGTCTCATCGATGTTGACGATTGCGGAGACAGTTGCACTGCCGTTGCCTGCGATATCCTTGCAGCTACCCGAGGCAATTTGTCCAGCGCCAGGACTCGACACGGTGATGCTCGGTGTGCAGCTACTGAGACCAGAGCCGGACATGCTGTCGGTGCCGTTGAACGATACGGTGACGGTACCGTTGTTCCAACCGTTGGCGTTCGCGGAAGGTGAGGCGGTGGCGGTCGCCACCGGGGGCGTCGCATCGCGCTTGATCGTCACGGACTGACTCGATGTCCCGCCCCGGCCTGTCGCTGTACAAGTGATGGTTTGTCCGGTCGTGTCGGCGCTGACGGTCGTGGAGCCGCAGCCGGTCTGGCTGATGATAGGTGCGAGCGGATCGGTCACCGACCAGGTGACCGTGGCATTGCCGGTGTACCAGCCGTTGGTGCCCTGCGTTCCGGTTGCCGTGGGGGTGATCGCAGGCGGCGTGGTGTCCGCTAACGCCGCGCTTGGTGCGAATCGCACGCGGAAATTGTTTGAGTCAGCGAAATAGACGGTTCCTGAACCATCGATGGCTACTCCCCATGGGCCGTCAAGCTGCGCAGCTGTCGCGGTGCCACCGTCACCGCTGAAGCCAGGGGTATAATCCCCGGCGAGCCGAGCGATTATTCCCGTTTCTACATTTACGCGCTGAATGACGCCGTTGTCAGCATCGCTTATATAAACATTTCCCGACGAATCGATTGCAACGCCAACCGGGAACGTAAGAATTTGATTGGTGGCCGGCCCGCCGTCGCCTTGAATCACACCAGTCTGGTTACCGGCATAAGTGGAAATAACACCGGTAACGGAGTCGATGCGCCGAATTACGAAATTATAGGTGTCGGCAATATATATATTCCCCTGGTTATCAAGCGCAAGCGCCACCGGGTAATTGAGTTGTGCGGCTTTTGCTGGACCGCCGTCGCCGCCATATCCTGACGTCCCGTTTCCGGTAACCGTGGTAATGATTCCGGTCGACGCATCTACTCGCCTAATTACATTCGCACCAATGTCACTCACATAAATGTTGTTGGATCTATCAATAGCAATGCCAAATGGAGCGTCAAATTGCGCGCTGATAGCCGGACCGCCATCACCATTGTAGGCGGAGGTTCCATCACCGGCCACTGTCGAGATTACTCCACTCGATGCGTCCACGCGCCGAATGACATGATTGCCGTTATCCGCTATATATAGATTCCCGGCGGAATCCAAAGCGATCCCCTGAGACTCCCCGAGCTGTGCACTCGTTGCTGGACCGCCGTCGCCGCTATAACCTGGTGTTCCGTTACCGGCTATAGTCGTGATGATGCCGGTTGTCGAATCTACTCGTCGTATCGCGCTATTTCGGAAATCCGCGATAAATACATTACCGGCCCCGTCGACGGCGATACCTCGCGGTATGCCAAGTTGGGCGTACGCCGCAGGACCGCCATCGCCACTGTAACCGCGGGAGTCACCACCGCCAGCATAAGTCCAGATGCTCCCTGAGGTACTCAGTGTCAGCGGGCTGATCGAAAAGCTATTTGTCACAGTTTTGGTGTTACCAGCAAGATCCGTGGAGGAGGCAGAGAATGACTGGGAGCCCACTGTGCTGGTATCAATTAAGCTACCGCCCACAATTGTCCCCTGACAACTGACATCCGCCCCCACTACCTGAGCGTCGCTGCAGATGTAAGTAGCAACGAGACTCGCCCCACGAGGGTAACCCGCGTTGTTTGCGGGGACGACCACGGCTACGGTTGGCGGGACAAGGTTGATATTGACCGTACCAGTGACTGGAAGGCTGACGTTGCCGGCGATATCCGTGCACGTACCCGTAGCCAGTTGACCGGCACCCGAGGTTAAGAGTGAGATCGGTGCGGTGCAGCCAGCAACCCCCGATCCATTTATCCAGTCGGTGCCGGAAAAGGACACGGTGACAGGCGTATTGTTCCATCCATTCGCGTTGGGTGGTGGCGCCGCGGTGAGTGACGCGATAGGCGGCGTGGTATCGACATTAATGCCGGTGAGCACGATGGGCGCGGAAATGCCGGCGAGATTCGTACACGTACCCGTAACTGTCTGATTGGTGCCGTCAGACAAGGTGACTGGCGCGGAGCAGCCGCCCGGCAGCACTCCCGACAGCAGGTCAGTGCCGGCAAACGAGATCGTCACTGGCGCGGTGTACCAGCCGGTGGGACTTTCGGGAACGGACACAGAAACGACGTCGCTGACCGTGGGTGGCGATTCTTCGATGTTGATGTTGCTCACAGTCGCAAAACCGACATTGCCGGCTTGGTCTACGCAAGAGCCGGAAGCGGATTGACTCGGACCTTGGCTACTGACTACGACATTCGAGGAGCAGCCTGCGATTCCGGAAGTGGAGTCCGTGCCGCCGAAGGAGACCGTTACGCTCGAACTGTTCCAGCCGTTTGCGTTGGGAAGCGGCGATGGGATTCCAGTAACCACCGGTGGTGTGACGTCGATCTTTATTATCACCGACTGACTGACTGTGCCCCCGAGACCCGTGGCAGAGCAGGTAAACGTCTGCCCTGCGGTGTCGTTCGTCACCGTAACAGGTCCGCATCCGGTGGTTGATGTCACCGGCGCCAGCGGATCGGACACCGTCCAAGTGAGTGTCACGCTGCTGGTATACCAGCCGTTCGTGCCGAGCACCCCGGAGATCTGCGGTGTAATAGACGGCGGTGTATTATCAAAACTTGCGACTATTGTTTCCGCGAATGCAGGCACAACGACGAGGTGCGATATCGAGCCGTTGTCGCTCCAGCTCGCAAACGGTGTCAACCCGCCACCACCCGGAACGAGCTGAGGCGTGGTCGTAGCAATCATGTGCTCATTGCCTGGAGTCCAAATAAATGTTTGCGGTGCGATCGCAGTTGTCCCGTCCACGGATATCGTGAGGCCGCTCGGATCCGTTGCTATCGTTATCGCCTCTGTAAGGCCGGTTGGAGTCAGCGTGATGTTCTGCTGCGGGGGCAGCGGACCCGTAAGCGATAAGGCAACAGCGGTGCCTTGGCTGAAATACGCTGTAGCGCTAGCTGACTCCGCAGTAAGCTGCAGCCCCGGAATGGCAGTTTCATACAATGGCGGACTTGCAATCGAGTAGTTGCCTCCGGTGCCGCTAGCGGCGTACCCATACGTATAACCGTTGGGTGAACAGCCATAGTAGTTGCCCTGCTGCCCGGCGGTGCAGGAGATCTGAAAAGTAACTGAAGCGCCCACGATCCCCGCTCCCGTCGTGGCATCGGTTACCGTGCCTTGGACGAGGACCGCAGGTTCCGGCAGCATCGTCGCACTGACCGTGGTTGTCGCTCCCGATGACACTGTGAATCCGACCACGGCAGGTATGTAATAGCCGGCAGCCACAAACGACAGCGCTCCAACGGTCGAGTTGTATATCTGTCCAGCGGTGAGCGTGTAGTTGCCGTTGGCATCGGTGGTCGTGAGCGGCGTGTTGTACCCGTTGTAGCTTCCCCAATAGACACTGGCATTCGCAATTGGCAACCCAGTAGTCCGATCCGTCACCGTGCCTTGCACCATGGCGCTGCCGGTTGGAGTCAGCGCGATGTTCTGCTGCGGGGGCAGCGGACCCGTAAGCGATAAGGCGACAGCGGTGCCTTGGCTGAAATACCCTATAGCGCTAGCTGACTCCGCAGTAAGCTGCAGCCCCGGAATGGCAGTTTCATACAATGGCGGACTTGCAATCGAGTAGTTGCCTCCGGTGCCGCTAGCGGCGTACCCATACGTATAACCGTTGGGTGAACAGCCATAGTAGTTGCCCTGCTGCCCGGCGGTGCAGGAGATCTGAAAAGTAACTGAAGCGCCCACGATCCCCGCTCCCGTCGTGGCATCGGTTACCGTGCCTTGGACGAGGACCGCAGGTTCCGGCAGCATCGTCGCACTGACCGTGGTTGTCGCT
>Ga0179587_10000032_pt1 | contig 69817 bp, 54 predicted proteins | sample CZODoug2_1_08_16_FD_185932 | JGI IMG/M metagenome (GOLD analysis project Ga0179587, IMG submission 185932) | Vadose zone soil fungal communities from Angelo Coast Range Reserve, California, USA - CZODoug2_1_08_16fungal | ecosystem: Environmental > Terrestrial > Soil > Vadose zone | place: USA...
CGCTGCTGCTTCTCGGTCACGGTGTAAGCGGCCGCAAGATTCGTTTCCGCAAACGCGCCGACGGCTTCCTTCAGGGCCGTGTTCGGTTGCGGTGCATCCCAAGCCCATTTCGGCTTGCCCGCTTCTGCCGTCAAATCGTTGATGGCCTTGATGGCGATTTGCATCTGCTCGTGCCCGAAGGTCACCGCGCCGAGCATGACTTCTTCGTTGAGGCCATCAGCCTCCGATTCCACCATCAGCACGCCTTCCGCCGTACCGGCTACCACCAGGTCGAGCTTCGATGTCGTCAATTGCGTCGCGGTCGGATTGAGCACGTACCTGCCGTCGATGTAGCCGACTCGCGCCGCGCCGATGGGTCCCATGAAGGGCATGCCGGAAATCGCCAGCGCCGCCGAGGCACCGATCAACGAGGCGATGTCGGGGTCCACTTCGGCGTTCACCGAAATCACGGAAGCTACGACTTGCACGTCGTTGATGAAGCCTTCCGGAAACAACGGGCGGATCGGCCGGTCGATCAGCCGCGAGGTGAGAGTTTCTTTCTCGGTGGGACGTCCTTCGCGTTTGAAGAATCCGCCGGGGATGCGCCCAGCGGCATAAGTTTTTTCTTGATAATTCACTGTGAGCGGAAAGAAATCACGACCCGGCGTTGCCTTCTTCAGGCCGACCGCCGTGACCAGGACCACCGTCTCGTTCATGGACACGAGCACGGCGCCGTCGGCCTGCCGGGCAAGCTCGCCCGTCTCTATGGTTACCGTGTGATCCCCATACTTAAAACTTTTTTTGATAGCGCCCACTTAGAGCCCCTTTGCGTAATCCGAAGTGAAAGACGCAGGCGTTCGTCGCCTGCGGCGGCGCCTGTTAGCGGCGTAACCCTAAGCGTTCGACCAATTGCGTGTATTTGTCGGGAGTTCTGCTCTTCAGATAGTCGAGCAGCTTGCGACGCTGATTGACCATCTTGAGCAGTCCGCGACGCGATGCATGGTCGGCTTTGTGCGTGGTGAAATGCTGGCTCAAGCCGTTAATGCGCTCGGACAACAAGGCAATTTGAACTTCGGGGGAACCGGTGTCTTGCGCGCTGCGCTGAAATTTACCGACGACGCCCGTCTTTTCTTCACGAGTAAGTGGCATTGAAATCAAACCCTCAATCAATAACTTAGGACCTTTTAAGAAGCCGCGCATTGTACGCGTCGCGGCACCTGCTCTCAAGCACGATTCGCGACGGATGAAATGAGCCGCAGCGGCTTCAAGAGCCCCGCCGGCTCGATTTCCCCCAAACCCAGAAACCCGAGGCCGGCCGCATAGATACGCACGGTTCCGGGTACGGTTCCGGGGGGTTCCGCGGCGACCTTTACGGTCTGGCCCTGGCGAAACGCGCTCACCCCGCCGACAGGGAGGTCAAACCGCCGGCAGGCGCATAGGGCGGCATCCACCGGCAGCAGGGCCGCGTGGCGCTGCATTACGGACAGCGATTCCAACGCCTCGAACGACCACTGCCGCTCAGCGGCAAACGGTGCCACGGCGATGCGACGTAATGCGGCCAAGTGACCGATGGTTGCCAATTGCGCCGCCAAATCCTCCGCCAGCACGCGGATGTAGGCGCCTTTCGTGCAGCGCACATCGAAGGACAGGTCCGGCGCCTGCCAGTCGAGCAATTGCAGATCATGAATGACGATGGCCCGCGGCGCACGTTCTCGTGTGATGCCGGCGCGTGCATAGGCATACAAGGGTTTGCCGTCCTGCTTCAAGGCGGAATGCATCGGCGGGACTTGGTTGTAATCGCGCGGAAACACGGCCAGCGCCTGCTGTAGCTGCTCCCGCGAAAACGGCGGCAGTGGGCGAGTCTCGATCACATCGGATTCGCGATCCGCACTGGCCGTGCGCTCACCCAGACGCACCGTCACGCGGTAGGTCTTGTCTGCCTCCAACAATTGCGCGCCGAACTTGGTGGCCTCGCCGAAGCAAATCGGCAGCAACCCAGACGCCAGCGGATCCAGCGACCCGGTGTGCCCGGCCTTGCGCGCATTGAACAAGTGTTTGACGCGTGCGACGGCTCCGGCGGAACTCAACCCCAAGGGCTTGTCGAGCAGCAAAATTCCGTGAATATCGAGGGGCACTTGCAGGTCAGCCTTCGTCGATGACGTGGTCGTGATCGGTACCGCCGCCGGATTCCGCGCCTTCGCCGGAGGCCGGCTTCTTCAGCGAGTCGATCAGCTGGGTCAGCCGCACGCCGTGCTCGATGGAGGTGTCGAGCTCGAAGGTCAACGTCGGCGTGTAGCGGATCATCAGCGACTTCGACAAGGCATTGCGCAGGAAACCGGCGGCGCTGGCCAATCCCTGCTGCACCTTCGGGTCGGCGCCCTCCTTGCCGAACACCAGGTAGTAAACGCGCGCCGTGCGCAAATCGCCCGTCACATTGACGGCAGTGATGGTCACGTTGCCAATGCGCTCATCCTTGACGTCGCGGCGCAACAGCTCGGTCAGCTCCCGCTGGATCTGCTCGCCGAGCCGCTTCGCTCGTGGATTGTCTTTGGCCATAATTTCCTATGCTCGCGGAGCGAGCACTATAGGACGGGGTCGCATCGACCCCGTTAATAGTTGCGCGCAGCGCACGGAAAGCGGCGCGTAGCGCCTTTACAGTGTTCGAGCAACTTCGACTCGCGAGTAGCACTCGATCTGATCGCCTTCCTGGACATCGTTGTAGTTCTTCACGCCGATGCCGCACTCGGTTCCCGCACGAACCTCATTCACGTCGTCCTTGAAGCGCTTCAATGATTCCAAAGCGCCCTCGAAGATGACCACGTTGTTGCGCAGCACGCGAATGGGGAAGTTGCGGCGAACGTAACCGTCGATCACCATGCATCCCGCAACCGTGCCGAACTTGCTGGAGCGGAACACACTGCGCACTTCGGCCAGCCCGACGATCTGTTCCTTGACCTCCGGCGACAGCATGCCGGTCAGCACCGCTTTGATGTCATCGATGGCTTCATAAATGATGCTGTAATAGCGAACGTCGACGCCATGCTCCTTGATGGCCGCGCGCGCAGCGGCATCGCCGCGCACATTGAACGCGATGATGCGTGCCTTCGAGGCTGCCGCCAAGGTGACGTCGGACTCGGTGAGACCGCCCACGCCGGAGGCCACGATATTCACGGCCACCTCGCCGGTCGACAAGCCGTTCAGCGAATCGCGCAGCGCCTCGGCGCTGCCCTGCACATCGGCTTTCACCAGCAGCTGCACCAAGTCGGCCTTGTTTTCACCCATGGTGGAAAACACGTCCTGCATGTTGGTCGCTTTCGCCGCAAGCTTGACGTCTCGCGATTTCGATTGCCGATGCATGGCCACTTCGCGGGCCTTGCGCTCGCTCTCCACCACCAACAATTCATCGCCGGCATTCGGCGCGCCGGACAAGCCCAGCACGACCACGGGAATGGAAGGTCCGGCCGCCTCGACCGGATGCCCAGCCTCATCGAACAGCGCCCGCACACGGCCGAATTCCTGACCGATGAGCAGCGGATCGCCCAATTTCAACGTTCCGCGCAGCACCAGGACGGTCGCAACCGCGCCGCGGCCTTTCTCGAGGCTTGATTCAATGACATAGCCGGCCGCAAGGCCCGCGGTCGGCGCCTTCAGTTCCAGCACTTCGGCTTGCAACAAAATGCTGTCCAGCAGCTGATCGACGCCTTGACCGGTTCGCGCCGAGACCGGCACGAAGATATTCTCGCCGCCCCACTCTTCGGGAATGACGCCGTACTTGGTCAATTCCTGCTTGACCTTTTCCGCATCGGCTTCCGGCTTATCCATCTTGTTGAGCGCCACGACGATGGGGACCTTCGCCGCCTGCGCGTGCTGAATGGCCTCGACAGTTTGCGGCATGACCCCGTCATCCGCGCCCACCACCAAGATCACGATATCCGTGACCTGTGCGCCGCGCGCGCGCATCGAGGTGAATGCCGCATGGCCGGGCGTATCGAGAAAGGTCACCATGCCCTTGGCTGTTTCGACATGGTATGCGCCGATATGCTGGGTGATGCCGCCCGCCTCGCCCGCCGCAACTTTGCTGCGGCGAATGTAATCGAGCAATGAGGTCTTGCCGTGATCGACGTGCCCCATGACGGTCACCACCGGCGGACGCGGCAGGACTTCGAGCGAGGAATCGGTCTCGCCCTGCAAATCGTCCTCGATGACATTTTCCTTGCGCAGCACGGCCGTGTGGCCCATCTCCTCGACCACCAGCACCGCCGTGTCTTGCTCGATCATTTGATTGATCGTCGCCATCACACCCATGTTCATCATGACCTTGATGACTTCCGTGGCCTTGACCGCCATTTTTTGGGCCAGCTCGCCGACCGTCATGGCCTCGCCGATCGCCACCTCGCGCACCACGCGGGCCGTCGGCATCTCGAATCCATGCTTGGTGTCCGCATCCGCGCCGACGGAACGGCGGCGCCCATCCCGGGATTTCTTCTTCTTGTGCCGCGAGCTGACGTCGCCGACGATGTGCAGCTCTTGCCGCCCGTATCGGGTCGCCTTGTCATCCACGACTTCCCGCGAGGCCTTGCCGGGCTTCGCCGCAGCCGTCTTGCGTTCCCGCTCGGCGACCTCGCGCGCCTGAACTTCGGCGACGCGGCGCGCTTCTTCCTCGGCGGTGCGTTTGCGATTCTCTTCATCGCTGCGCCGCCGGCTCTCTTCCTCTTGACGCTCGCGGTCCAGCCGCTCCTTCTCGAGCCGTTCAGTCTCCGCGCGCTCGAGCGCGGCCTTGGCCTGCTCCTCGGTCTCGCGCTGCTTGTCGATCTCTTCTTGTTGGTGCCGAGCCTGATCCTCGAGCACCTCGCGCTTGACGTAGGTGCGCTTGCTGCGCACCTCGACATTCACCGTACGCGCACGCCCCTGCGGGCTGGCGAGCTTCAGCTCCGACTGGGATTTGCGGCGCAGAGTGATTTTTCGCGGAGCCGCATCGCCCTGCGACTCGTCGTGGCCGTGGCTGCGGCGCAGGTGCGTCAAGAGTTCGTGCTTGGCGTCCTCGCTGATCATGTCTTCAGCGCCGTCGACTTTGATGCCGGCCTGATCGAGCTGCTGCAGCAGCCGATCGACCGGAACCTTCAGTACCTCAGCGAATTGAGCGACGGTTACATCTGCCATACTTGCTCCTAAACCTTTGCTTCTTCCGCGAACCAGTGCTTGCGGGCATTCATGATCAGTTCGCCGGCTTTCTTCTCATCCACGCTGCCCATCTCGACCAGTTCATCGACGGCCAAGTCCGCCAAATCATCCCGCGTGCGAATCCCCTTGCGGGCCAAAGTCTTGCCCAGGGCCTCGCCCGTGATCTCGATCAAATCCGCTTCAGGGTTGGCACCGTCCATCGATTCCTCGCTGGCGATTGCCTGAGTCAACAGCACGTCGCGCGCCCTGGTGCGCAGTTCCTTGACGATCTCCTCGTCGAATTCCTCGATGCCGTTCAATTCGCTGGCCGGCACATAGGCGATCTCTTCGATGGTCGAAAATCCCTCTTGCACCAAGATACTCGCGACGTCCGCGTCGACATCGAGCTGCTTCATGAAGGTCTCGCGCAGCGCCAAGGACTCCGTCTCGCTCTTCGCCTCGGCCTGCGATTCGCTCATGACGTTCAATTCCCAGCCCGTCAATTCGCTCGCCAACCGGATATTCTGGCCGCCGCGGCCGATGGCCTGCGAGAGCTTGTCCTCCGAGACGGCGATGTCCATCGAGTGCGAATCCTCATCGACGACGATCGAGGTCACCTCGGCAGGCGCCATGGCATTGATGACGAACTGCGCGTTGTTGTCGTCGAACGGAATGATGTCGACGCGTTCGCCGGCGATTTCATTCGATACCGCCTGCACGCGCGAGCCGCGCATGCCGACGCAGGCTCCCACCGGATCGACGCGCGGATCATTGCTGCGCACCGCGATTTTCGCGCGAACGCCCGCGTCGCGGGCCGCCGCCAGAATGTTGATGAGGCCCTGGCCGACTTCCGGCACTTCCAGCTTGAACAATTCGATCAAGAACTCGGGCGCCGTGCGCGACAGGAACAGCTGCGGTCCGCGCGGTTCCGTGCGCACCTCTTTCAAGTAAGCCTTGATGCGGTCCTGGGAACGCACCGGTTCGCGCGGGATCATCTCTTCCCGGGCAATGAATCCCTCGGCATTGGCGCCGAGATCAACATACACGCCGTTGCGATCGACGCGCTTGACGATGCCGCTGACCAAAGTTCCGGCGCGATCCTTGTACGCATCGACCACCTGCGCGCGTTCGGCCTCCCGAACCTTTTGCACGATGACCTGCTTGGCGGTCTGGGCGAGAATTCGCCCGAAAGGAACCGACTCCATCGGCTCCTCGACGAAGCCGCCCGGCTCGACGTCTTTGTCGATGTCGCGGGCGTCGTCCAATCGCAGCTCGCGCTCCGGTGTTTCGAGCTCGGTGGAGTCGTCCGCGAACACCTTCCAACGCCGAAAGGTATCGTAGCCGCCTGTCTTGCGGTTGATCGCCACGCGCACGTCCAACTCCTCGCCATGCTTCTTGCGAGTCGCGGATGCGAGCGCGGCTTCGAGCGCGTCGAATATAATTTCCTTATCGACGCCCTTCTCATTGGAGACCGCATCGACGGCCATCAAAATTTCTTTGTTCATAAAACTAAAGACTCCTGCTCACTCCGGCCGCAATCGCGCCTTCTGAATTCGATCGAGCGGCAGGCTATGCGCGTTGCCGTCGACTTCCACTACAATCGTGTCGGAATCCACCGACTTCAATACCCCTGCAAAACGCCGCCGCCCGTCCAACGGCAGCTTCAGCTCAGCGAAAATCCGCTGCCCGATGAACCTCTCGAAGTGCGCGCGCGTGCGCAAGATCCGATCAAAACCCGGTGAGGAGACCTCCAGCGTGTAATGCCCCTTGATCGGATCCTGGGTCTCGAGCACTTGGCTGACCGCATCGCTTACGCAGGCGCAATCATCCACGGTGACGGCACCGCCTGAATTCGGCCGATCGATGAATATCCGCAAGATGCCGCCGCGCCCTTCGCGCGCAAACTCGATATCCACCAACTCAAATCCAAGCGCCTCGATCGGCGGCTCTAACAAGCGCATCAAGGCGTCACGCATTCTTAAGGCCCCAGCACAAAAACAAAAAAGGGGACCATCGGCCCCCTTGCATCAGCTACGAAAAAGCCCCTAAAAGGGGCCAAACCAAATCCTCGCGGAACTTTCGGGCCGTTGGAACCCCAAAGGTTCCTGGGCCACAAAGCCAATTCAGCCCCCCCGCCGAGGGCCGCGATTATAGGCAATGCCACTTCAGGCGTAAACCCTGATCGCGCATTTACCCATCTTCAAAAAACTTAAGGCCGCATTGCAGCGGCCTTAAGGAATCGTCTAAATCTTAAGCACTGTTACCAGCGCTTCGGACCGCGCGATCCGCCGCCACCACCACCACCGCCACCACCGCCACCGGTGCGCTCCTGAGCCTCATTTACTTTCAGCGCTCGCCCGTCGACGTCGTGGCCATTCAAGGCCTGCATAGCGCGCGCAGCGTCTGCGCTGGCCATTTCAACGAAGCCGAAGCCGCGGGGCCGACCGGTGTCGCGATCATTGATCAACGCCACCGACTGTACCGCGCCATGCTTTTCGAACAGCGCGCGCACTGCGGATTCGTCCATTGAGAACGGGAGATTGCCAACATACATTTTCGTCATGTGAAGAATACCTACTACAAAAGAAACTATCGGCCGGTCACGCGTGCCTACGTTGAAGAACCTTTAAGCGGAATGCCAGCCACCTGGATCGAAGAAACCTGCTTTGTGGGTTGTGGCCAAGGAGACGCCGGAGCGGCGCGGTGACCAGAAACGGACCAAGTAGAAATCACGAACCGGCGCGAATGTTACAGCAATTTGCTGATTAGTACGAATATTTTCCCTCAACCCCGCCATGCTGCGTAGCAGCAATCCTGGTAAGCTCGACGCAAGGCGGCTATTCTCTGCGGCTGTTACGCCACGCCGAAATCACTCTATTAAAGACCGCATCGGATGCCGCTAGCCTTCTATCTGCCCAAGTACTGGGTCACCTGGGTGGGTTTGGCGGTCATGCGCGCGGTCGAGCGCTTGCCCTATCCCGCCCAGAGGCATGTGGGCGACGGGATTGGCCTGCTGCTGCGGCGCCTCCCCTTGAGCTATGTGCGCATTGCGCGCCGAAACATCGCGCTTTGCCTGCCCGAGCTGTCCGAAGGCGAGCGCGAGGCATTGCTCAATCGGCACTGCCGAAGCTTGGGCATGGCCCTGTGCGAGACGGCCGACACCTGGTGGAGCAGCGATCGGCGCCTGAATCAGCTTGCGGAAGTGCATGGCCTCGAGCACCTGCAGGCGGCCCTGGCCAAGGGCCGCGGCGCCATCTTGGTGGGAGGGCACTTCACCACCATCGAGATTTCCACCCGCATCTTGGGCACGGTGGTGCCCCTGAATGTGGTGTACCGGCCCATGAAGAACGCGCTTCTGTCGCACATCATGTTCGCGAGCTTCTGCCGGCATGGAAATCCCATCCCCAAAGACGATATTCGGTCCATGGTACGGGCACTCAAGAACAACGAAGCGGTGTGGTTTGCGCCGGACCAGAGTTACCGCAACAAGGGCGCGGCGATGGTCAATTTCTTCGGCATCCCCGCGGCCAGCAACCCCGCCACCTCACGCCTGGCGCGCATTTCCGGCGCCCCCGTGATGACCTATTTTGGCCAGCGGCTGCCCGGCAATGCCGGCTACCGCGTGGTCATCGGACCGGCTTTCGAGAACTTCCCGGGCCTCGATCCGGTAGAGGACGTTGAGCGCTACAACCGCCGGCTCGAGGCACAGGTTCGCTTGGTGCCCGAGCAGTATTTGTGGGTACACCGGCGGTTCAAGGGCTTGAGCAGCGACTATCCCGACTTCTATGGCCGCGATTCTCGCAACCCCGTCGCGCAACGCGCACCGGAATAGCGCCGCCGCGTCGCCACATCAGCATGACAGATGATCAATTAACGGTACACAGCGTGACGGGCGTCGACCTGACGCTCAGTATCGCGGGTCCTGGAACGCGCAGCTATGCCTTCGTCGTCGACTGGCATATTCGGCTGCTTCTCGCCTGCGCCTGGCTGCTGGCTGCGTACTATCTCTTCAACATGCCGCTCAAGCTCAAAACGGCAGGCGCTCTGGTGAGCGTGCTGCCGGCCGCCATTATTTACTTTCTGTACCACCCGATTCTGGAAGTCGCGATGCAAGGACGGACTCCGGGTAAACGCATGGCTGGTGTTCGGATCCTGAGCCGCGATGGCGGTCCCCCATCCGTGACGGCGCTGCTGATCCGCAACATTTTTCGCTTGATCGACAGCCTGCCCGCGACCTACATGATCGGGCTGGTCACGTGTTTCATGACGGCAAATCGCGTGCGCATCGGCGACATGGCTGCCGGGACCTTGTTGGTTTTGGACAATACTGCGGCGGAGAAATCTTTGGCGCGTATTGAAGCGCTCGCCGCCGGTTCGCAGTTGCCGCTGGACGCCTTGGAGTTGGTCGATCAAGTTCTGCAGCGCTGGGAGTCGCTTGAAACAGACAGTCGCGCGCGGATCGCACGGGCGCTGCTCGGGCGGCTGGAAGCCTCGGCTGAGCCTCCGGCGCTTGCGGCGTTGAGCGATTCGGATTTGCGCGCGAAGCTACAGTCGCATTTGAGCTCACGTGAACCCGCGGCCTCTCATGTCTGAAGGTTCGCAAATTCGCCAGTGGATCATTGCGCGCGCGGGCACATGGCGCGCCGTGGTGCAAAACACCGCCTTGCTGCGTTCCCGGCGCCACGCCACGGTACAAGAAGCGTTGACGGCCGTGGAATCTTATCGCGCGCTCGCGCGAGACCTGGCCACCGCGCGGCGAGTCGCGCCCAATAGCCGAACGACTGCCGGACTGGAATCGCTCTACGGTCAATTGCACGGCGTAATCAACCGTAGGCCGCGAGCTGGAATAGCGGCATTTCGCAGCTTGCTGAGCGTCGATGTTCCGAGAGCCGTGCGCGAGCTGCGCGCGCGTATCTTGAGCATGGCGTTACTGATGGGGATCAGCGCGTTGGCGGGCTGGTGGCTGATCGAGACTTTCCCCACCCTGATTGGCCTGTTCGCCAGCGATGACATGATTGAACATGTCGAACAAGGTCATCTTTGGACCGAAGGCATCATCAATATCATGCCTTCTTCGATTCTTTCGGTCAGCATATTGGCAAACAATATAGTCGTAAGCGTACTGGCGTTCTGCGCAGGGATTTTTTTGGGTTTAGGGACACTGTATCTGATCGCTATGAACGGTCTGATGTTGGGCGCCGCGTTCGCGTTGGTGCACCAGCACGGACTGGCGCGCGCATTGTTTGAATTCATCATTGCCCACGGCCCGGTGGAACTATCGGTCATTTGCATTGCGGGCGCCACGGGCGTCGCACTCGGTGAGTCCATCATTCGCCCGACGCTCGATTCCCGCCGCGATTCTTTTCAGGCCTGCGCGCACCGCGTTGCGCCGCTACTGCTGTTGTGCGCCGTATTGTTGGTGGGGTGCGGATTCATCGAAGGGTTCGTATCGCCCGACCCGACATTTCCCATCGCCAGCCGAATCACGATAGGTTTTGGGTATTGGCTGATCATGTGGGCGCTTCTGACGGGCCGGCTGTTCGTCGAAAGGCCCTTGCTTAGGCGCGCCGTCGGCGCCTGAAAGTGGAGTAAGCAGCGAACACCGCGTGCTCGAGCTGTTCGGGCCTTGCCACCAATGCCGGAGCACCGAGCGCATTTAGGGCGCGAACTTTGCGCTCCAGCCCAATGCAGTATTCCTGCGCCGCCAACGAGCGATAAGGATCCAGCCATTGGCGGGCGGGCGCCTGCGCCATGGATTCGACGGCAGCACTCGACAGGCCGGCGACAAACGGCAGATGCTTGGGGAGCAAGAATCGCACGGCTTGCGCCAGCTGGCTTTCGGCTGAGGCATCATCGACGTCGGTGAGCAGAACGATCAGACTGCGATGACGCACCAATGAACGCACGCGGGTCGCCGCATATAAGGGGTTGGATTCGGTACGTTCGACGCGGGAGGCCGCAAGCAATGCCCGCAGCCGAGCAACCGCGCCTGGGCCTCGGCCGGGCGCCAATGCAGCCAAGGGCCGATCCGCGTAAACGACCAACCCCACGAGGTCTTCGCGTTCTGCAGCGAACTGCGCCAGCCGTGCCGCAACATTGACGTAGTGGCCGAAGCGGTCAAGCGTCCCGGCTCGCAGCGCACTGGAGCGCCCTGCATCGATGACAATGACGATTTGCAGTCCATGATCTTGTGAGAAATCGCGGCTGATCAATCGGCCTACTCGCACCGTTGCCTTCCAATCGATGACCCGCGGCGGATCGCCGACACGATATTCGCGCAGTCGCAGGACTTCCGCGCCGGCGCCAATATCCAGTCCCACCTGAAATCCTGATGCAGCCACGCTCTTCACTTCGGCGGCACTGCGAAACAAATCGGGCAAGACTCGAATTTGCCGCGGACAAGCAACGCGCCGCGGCCACCAAGCGAGCCCCAGAGGCCCCGCAATCCGCACGCTCAATTCAGCCCAATTGTAATCACCCAACCGGCACGCGATGACGCGCCGCTCAATGACAGCGCGCCCCCCGGTACTGACCTCGACGGTTTCCGTCTGCTCTTGCATATCGAAGAATTCGGGTGCAGTCGGCAGGACCTGCAGAGTTATTTCACGGCGAAGCGCATGCGTGCAAACGAAGTGCACTAGCGTGGCGCGGCCGAGGAACCAATGTTCCGGCGCTTGAAGTTCAAATGCCGGCCGGCTGCGCGAAACCAACCACGACTCGTACGCGAGACCCAGCAGCAGCAGCGCTGCCGGAAAATGCCATACCCCTGCCAATCCCGGTTCACCGCTCCAATCGCCGGCAATGGCAACGGTAACCGTCAGCAACACGAGTAGGAACGCGTTGCCGCGCAGGCTCGCTCCGCTCACCGGGGTACCGGAATCTGCTCGAGCAGGCGCTGCACGATCGCCTGAGTCGTGATCCCTTCGAGCATCGCCTCGGGGGCCAGCACCAGCCGATGCGAGATGACCGCCGGCAGTACCTCCTTCACATCGTCGGGTGCGACGAAAGCCCCCCCTCGCAGCGCTGCCGCAATGCGCGCCGCGCGCAGCGCCGCCAGTACACCGCGCGTTGAGAGACCTAACGTCAAGTGGGCGTGCTGTCGCGATGCTTGTGCCAGATCGAGCACATAACCGAGCAGCTCGGGCGCAATATGGATACCGTCAACAGCTGCCCTTGCCTCATCCAGCATCGATTGCGAAACCACTTCGGGCGCAGTCGCCGCCGGCGCGCTGAGCGCCGCATATTGCGTGAGGATGGCTTGCTCGTCTGAGCGTTGCGGATAATTCATGTCGATTCGAAGCATGAATCGGTCCAATTGCGACTCTGGCAAGGGGTAAGTCCCTTCAAAGTCGCCCGGATTCTGCGTGGCAATCACCAAGAATCGCGGCGGCAGCACATAGGTCTTGCGCTCGACCGTCACTTGCCGCTCCTCCATCGCCTCGAGAAGCGCTGACTGCGTTTTTGGACTGGCGCGATTGATCTCATCGACCAGCAGCACATCGGCGAACAACGGGCCGGGATGGAATTCAAATTCACGCTTCGACGTATCGAAAATGTGCACACCGATGATGTCGGAGGGCATGAGATCCGCGGTTCCCTGCACGCGGCGAAACGTCCCCCCCAAGGCGGCCGCCAACGACTTCGACAGCAGCGTTTTGCCCAGTCCAGGCGGCCCCTGCAATAGCACATGTCCGCGTGCAATCACGGCAATCGTGAGAGCGCGGATCATGGGTTTGAGTCCGATGACCGACGCGCCCAGCGAATCCTGCAGACGTTGTTCCAAGCCATCCAAGGCCGTGCTCATGTGATTTTTCCTTGCAGCCGAGACAAAAGATTTTGCAGGCGAATCAAATTGAATCGCCGGCCGCTCTGAATCTGTGATTGCAGTTGCCGCAATTCAGCCACGTCGCTGAGCGGCACAGTGGCCTGTGATGACAGCCACTCCCACATTGGCGTGCCGTCCTCGCTCGCGCCGAGGCGCCGACGAATTGCATTGAAGAAATTCGTCAGCATTCGGCCGGCCGCCGCCGCAGGCGTCAGCGTGGACGCAAAGAAGTCGCCGCTCATGTCGACGAAGGCTGTCACATCAGCGGGACGCCAGCTCTTGGCATGAGCGCGAAGCCTTGAATACCGAGCACGAACACAAGCCACAGCAGCACGAGCCATGCGATGGTTCGATGCAATCGAGGATCCGCGTAGAAGGCCTTGGCATCGTAATAATTGACTGAGCCCTGATGTGCGTCATCGAATATCACCGCACTGCCCGGCGAGAAGGACCAGCCAAGGATGTTCGAGAATAGTTTTGCATTGTCCGAAGAACCAATGTCTCGATTGCTGAACAAACCGGCGACGGCCAGCGTAATGACCTGGCCTCGGCCCTGGCGCTTGATCCAGACCGCTGCCTCGCCATCGTTCGCGACCTGCGCGATCTGAAGCGCCGCGGAACCGTCCATGGGAACGGCGCGCCAGCGTGAAGCAGGCAGTTCGGAAACCACGCGAAGCGAACGGACACCCTCCATGAGCGCATGCGCACCAATAGGCTCGATCTCGAGTTCGCGGGGCTCGAACGCACTCACTGCCGGCTGTAACAGGCCCTTGGAGCCGGACGCCTTTTTGTCCTTATCCTTGGAATCGATCGTTTCGAACCTGAGCCGCGTCAAACGGCCAACGTCTTTCGTCAGCCGTCCGCCGCCCGTCAGCGCCCAGGCCGGCGTGTCGTCGAGCGCGGCTGCGACCACCAACGTGTTGCCGCGTTCTATCCATGCATCGAGTTGCAAGGCTTCGTCAGCACGTACCGGCAGCTCGTGCGGCAGCGTCGTCAACAGCACATTTCCGATCAGACTTTTGGTCATCCCCGCTCTGTTGAGGCGATCGAATCGCTCATGCAATGCAAGGACCGGAATGTGTTCGGCGGTAAGCCATCGCCAGGCCGCCTGGTATCCTGATGGCGCCAACTCTGTGCTCAGCGGTCGTGGCGGTGCGGCCTCATCGGTGTGCGGCTTCGGCGCGAATAACGCGTAGCATAAAAATAGCGCGCCGAGAGCCAAGCCGATGGTGACCAGCCGCTCCTTCAAAACGTGTTTTTCGAGTCATTGAGTTGCGCAAGAAGCGCTTGACCCCGGCGCTCCACCTCATCCCAGGACTTTGCCGCACCTCGTGGACCATAAATATTCGACTCGGCACCATGGGCGACTCCGGCAAACGCCGCCCGCTGTTCATCGCTCTCGAATGCGCTGCGCACGATCAGTTCCCGATGAGTCAAGCTGCGCTCCGCTTTGAGACGCCCGGTTTGCAGCAGCCGATTGACCAACGCACGCAGCAGCGCGGCCAAGCCATCCGCTCCGGGGAGCGGCGCCGGCGACAGATCGAATTGGGTTTCCGATGCATCCGGTGCCGCGGGTGTCGCATGCGCAGCCCGGTGGGCGCGCCGCCCGATTCCCGCAGCTTTCAGCTCACGCACAATGACGATGATGGCGGCGATCGCTACCAATACCGTTAAAACGTACGCGACTATTCTCAGCAGGGTGACCGATAAATCGACGTGCGTCGACCAGCGGTCCAGCACTCCATTCAGCCAGCTTGCCAAGGAGGAATCGCTTTGGGCCAACCATTGTTTCAACCGAGTCTTCAAGGACTGCCACCAGGATTCGCCTGTTGGCACCTGCGGATCCTTCAAGGAATCGAGAATACCCGCCAAGACAGCCGTGTCAGGCGCGTGCCACTTCGAACCCGAGTAGTACCCCATCAGTTGGACCACATCACGCAGTGCGCCCGGTGTCAGCTTGTGCCGCCAGTCCCCGTACAGAGTCTCATCGAGGCCGAGCGCTTCGAGAGCACCGGAAAGTTCTGGACATGTTGCGCTGAGAGCCTGAACACCGGATGCGCTGGGGGATGCAGCAGCAGCACATTGGCGTAGGACATCGACGGGCGCCGCCGCAATCCCGCTCGAGGCGAGCAAACCTGCAAGCGCAAGGACTAACCCCGGCACCGCATAGCCCCTGACCGTACTCACTGGGGCGCTAAAGCGTTCACCCGACCCGCAAGATCTGCGCCTTCTTTCCGCAGCTTGAGGTCGTAATAGATGGCCACGGAGACCGCCGCAGACAGCGGTACGATCAATGTGTTGCCGAAAAGAGTTATCAGCTGCACGAGGGCGGCGGAAATGCCGCTTTTCGGCCCAAGACTTGCTCCGACGATGCCTGCAATCACGCCCACGACCAGAAAAACCACGGCAACGACGATGATTAGGACCGTAAGTATCGTCGCGACACGCCACCAATGTCCGGTGGTTATAGTCCAGCTCCTGCGCAAGGAGTCGGTAGCTCCCTTGTTCTCGATGACCAATATGATCGTGGCCAGGATGATCTTGCCGAACACAAAACAAACGAGCAAGAAAGCCACGAGGCCAATGGCAATGCGACCCGCCACGGACACAGCGGCAAGCACAACAAATAACAGCCCCACGGGTACCGCAATCCCCACTCCTATCAAGACCAGCATCAAGAACGCACGTCCCAGCAAGCGGAAACCCAGCGCCAAGCTTTGCCCCACGGTCCTGGCGACGCCCGTGGCGGTGGCGTCGGTCTGAGCGATGACGGCGTTTTGAAATCCGATTGAGGCCAGCGAAACCAGAGCATAGGCGAGCGCAAAGCCCAGGGATTTTGTCATCACTAAGAAAAACTGGGTCTGCGCCCCCGCGACGCTTCCAGACTGGATCCAAAAAATCACGATCGGGATTGAGACAAGTACTTGCGCCATGACGGCCAGCGGCCAAGCTCTCGAAAAAGCCTGTCGCCACAATCTCAGCCCATCATCGAGCACGCCTCCGATGCTGCGCGGCGCATTTGGTCTTGTATACACGTCGATCCTCCCTGAATCTTGTGATTCAAAGGTTAACACGACTTGGCGACGCGCTACACTTTGGACTGAATGACCCTTGCCCTGCGTAAAGCCGTATTTGCCGATATCCCGGCGCTCAATGCGCTGATCGCCCGCTCGGCCCGCGGCTTGAGCGGCGAGGACTACCGGGCGGCGCAGATAGAAGGGGCATTGCGCGGCGCCTTCGGCGTCGACACCCAATTATTGGCCGACGAGACATATTTCGTGGTCGAGGACGGCGGACCGATTATCGGCTGCGGCGGCTGGAGCTTTCGCTCGACGCTGTTCGGCGGCGACGCCCGCGCCGGGCGCGATTCCACCACCCTCGACCCCGCGACGCAGGCGGCCAAGATCCGCGCCTTCTTCGTCGATCCCGGTTACGCCCGCCGTGGCGTCGGTTCCCTGCTGCTCGAGCATTGCGAGCGGGAAGCACGCAGACGGGGATTCATCCGTGTCGAACTCATGGCGACGCTTCCCGGCGTCAAGCTCTATGCCGCTCGGGGATATGTCGGCAGCCCCCAAGTTGAGTTCGACGTCGGGTCCGGCGAAATCATTGAATTCATCCCCATGAGCAAATCGCTGCAGCCTTAGTCGCGCCATAAGCGCCGCCAACCCTCATGGCCCAACGACCGCAGCGTGCGCATATTTCTCAGGTAGATCTCGTCCGTATTGCCGACGGCGGCCACCGCGCGCTCCACACTGGCCTCGCGCAGCAGGTGCAAGATCGGATAAGGAGAGCGGTTGGTGTAGTTCTCGATATCCTCGGGTTGCGAACCCGAGAACTGGTACTGCGGATGAAAACTGGCCACTTGCAGCTCGCCTTCCAAGTCCAACCCGGCGACCGTTGCGTCGCATGCCTCGAGAAAATTGTTGTACTCGATGAAATCCGTCAACACCCAGGGATGAATGAGCAGCGTGGTCTCACATTGCAGCGGGTCTGATTCGGCGAGGCGGGTTAACTCCGAGCCAAGTTCGTCCAGCAATCCGGCGGCGGTGCGTTGCTCGCTGACATGGAAGCGCACGCGGCCGCTGCGGTAAGGGTTGTCCGCAAAGGGGCAGAGGTTGAGTCCAATGACCGCCCTTTCCACCCAAGTCTTGGTTGTTGCAATGACTTCATCAATGGTAATGAGCGAATCTCCCGGGGGCGCGCAAGCAGTCTAGATCAGCGAGTTCGAGTATCCTAGCCGCTGCCTTCATCACCCCAAGAGCCCCTCGATGCCGCAACGGATTCCTGCCACTTTGATACCCGGGGACGGGATCGGTCCTGAAATCATGGAGGCCACGCTCGCCGCGCTCGAGGCTCTCGGCGCGCCATTCGAGTGGGACCGGCAGATTGCCGGATTGGAAGGCGTGAAAACGGCGGGCGATCCCCTTCCGCCCAAAACCATCGAGAGCATCAGGCGCAACCGGCTCGCGCTCAAAGGGCCGCTCGAAACCCCGTCGGGCGGCGGCTATCGATCTTCCAATGTCCGCCTCCGGGAGGAGTTCAAGCTGTACGCGAATTTGCGCCCGGCTCGAACGCTGATCCCGGGCGGCCGCTTCGACAACATCGATCTCGTGGTGGTGAGGGAAAACCTCGAGGGCTTATATATCGGCCACGAGCTCTACATTCCGATCGGCGATGACCCGCATGCGGTGGCCATGGCCACGGGCGTGAATACGCGCCAGGGAAGCCGCCGCCTGCTGGAGTTTGCCTTTGAGCACGCCGTTGCGACGGGTCGAAAGAAAGTCGCGATCGTGCACAAAGCCAACATCATGAAGGCATTGACGGGAATCTTCTTGGAGACCGGGCTGGAGCTGTACGAGCGCAAGTACCAGGGCAAGTTCATTTTGGAAACCGTCATCATCGACGCCTGCGCCATGAAGCTGGTGTTAAACCCCTGGCAATTCGACGTTTTGGTGACCACGAACTTGTTCGGCGACATTCTGTCCGATCTGGTTGCCGGATTGGTCGGCGGCTTGGGGATGACGCCCGGCGGCAATATCGGCGCTGACGCCGCCATTTTCGAAGCGGTGCATGGCTCAGCGCCGGATATCGCCGGCAAAGGCATCGCCAACCCGATTGCCCTGCTGCTCGCCGCGGCGATGATGCTCGACCACTGCCACTTGCCGCACATGGCAGCGCGCTTGCGGTCGGCCATCGACGAAACCCTCAACCTCGACCAGGTTCGAACCGGCGACCTGGGCGGCCGCGCGAGCACGGCCGAGTTTGCGCGCGCACTGGTCAAGCGCATCGGCCGGTAAGGCGCATGCCACCCATCATCTCGATCAAGGGCGTCACCAAGTCGTACGCTTCAGGTTTTCAAGCCTTGCAGCCGGTCGATCTTGACATCGACAAGGGCGAGATCTTTGCGCTGCTCGGACCGAATGGCGCCGGCAAGACCACGTTGATCAACATCGTTTGCGGCATCGTGACGGCAACCACCGGCAGCGTCACCGCGAACGGCCATGACATCGTGCGCGACTATCGCGCCGCCCGGTCCATGATCGGCCTGGTGCCGCAGGAGCTGAGCACCGACGCGTTCGAAACGGTGTGGGCCACCGTGTCCTTCAGCCGCGGCCTGTTCGGCCGCGCGCCCAACCCAGGGTTCATCGAGCGGTTGCTGCGCGACCTATCCCTGCTGGACAAGCGCAACAGCAAGATCATGACCTTGTCCGGCGGCATGAAGCGGCGGGTGATGATCGCCAAAGCGCTGTCGCACGAACCGCAAATCCTGTTTCTGGACGAACCGACCGCCGGCGTGGATGTTGAATTGCGCCGCGACATGTGGAATCTGGTGCGCGGCTTGAGAGAGAAAGGGGTGACAATTATTTTGACCACGCACTACATTGAAGAGGCCGAGGAAATGGCCGACAGAGTTGGCGTCATCAACAAGGGCACGCTGATGCTGGTCGAGGACAAGAAAGAGCTGATGAAAAAACTCGGCAAGAAACAGCTCACGCTGCACCTGCAGAGTCCGCTGCAGCGCATCCCCGCGGAACTGCAATCCTGGGCGCTGGAGCTCAAGGCCGACGGCAACGACATGATCTACACGGTCGGCAGCGCCGACAGCGTCGACATTTCAACGCTGCTCAAGCGCTTGAGCGAACTATCGATCGTGATCAAGGATTTGCAAACGCATCAAAGTTCGCTCGAGGACATCTTCGTGAATCTGGTGACCGAGCGCGCATGAACCAGCCGGCCGCAAGTCTCAGGTTCAACCGCCACGGCGTTTGGGCCATCTATAAATTCGAGATCGCACGGGCTCTGCGCACGCTGGTGCAGAGCCTGGTGACTCCCGTCATCACCACCTCCCTGTACTTCGTGGTCTTCGGCGCGGCAATCGGTTCGCGGCTGGTCATAACCAGCGGGGTCAGTTACGGCGCATTCATCGTGCCGGGGCTGATCATGCTGGCGCTGTTCACCGAAAGCCTGTCAAACGCATCCTTCGGCATTTATTTCCCGAAGTTCACGGGCACGATCTACGAGCTGCTGTCGGCGCCGGTGTCGTATGTTGAAATCGTCATCGCCTACGTTGGCGCGGCGGCGTCGAAATCGGTGGTGCTCGGATTGATCATCCTGGCAACCGCGTCGCTGTTCGTGCCGATCAAGATCCTGCATCCGGTGTGGATGGTGGCATTCTTGGTCATGACGGCCTGCACGTTCAGCTTGTTCGGTTTCATCATCGGCATTTGGGCCAAGGGTTTCGAGCATTTGCAGTTCATCCCCATGCTCATCATTACGCCCCTGACATTCCTGGGCGGCGCCTTTTATTCCATCGACATGCTGCCGCCGGCCTGGCGCGCGTTCAGCCTGTTCAATCCCATCGTGTACCTGATCAGCGGTTTTCGCTGGAGTTTTTATGGTGCCGCCGATGTCAGCGTCGGCATCAGCATGCTGATGACCGTTGGATTTTTCGTCATCTGCCTCGGATTGGTCGCGTGGATATTCAAGACGGGGTACCGGCTCAAGAATTGAGCGTGGGCGGCAGCCCGCGCGCGTTGCCGCCCATCCTCCGCGTCGCCACGCCGGGCGTTGCCTTTAGTTAACGTATCTGTTAACATTCTCCTAATGCGTTGATATTTGATTTCAGGAGACACGCAATGAAACCCACCCCCAGCGATTGGCCGCGCATGTCGAGCTCGGTTGTCTATCTGGATGCCGCTGCCGCCATCCAATGGCTGTGCGAGGCGTTCGGTTTCGAGGTGCGGCTGAAAATCGAGGGCGACAAGGGCCAGATCGAGCACAGCGAATTGACGTACGGAGAAGGCCTCATCATGGTTGCGCAGGAAACGCCGCAATCGGAGCGCCGCTGGAAACGCACTCTGCGCAGTCCCAAGTCGCTGAACGGGGCCACCACCCAAAGCATCATGTTTTTCGTCGACGACGCCGATGCGCATTGCGCGCAGGCGCGCGCGCATGGCGCGCAAATCATCGAAGAGCCCGCCACGCATGATTACGGCCAGGACTATTGGTCCGACCGCAGTTATGGCGCCATCGATCCGGAAGGGCATCTCTGGTGGATCACGCAGCGGCTGCGCAATCCGCCGGCGGCTTGAAGCGCTGCCGGCCTCCATGGAGCAGCACTCCCCCGCCCTTCAGCTCAGTGCGGCATTCGCCGCACTGTCCGACGCGTCGCGGCGCGAAATGATTCGCATGTTGTTGCAGAAACCCAGACGCGCCGGCGAACTGGCCGAATGCATCGACATGAGCCCCCAAGCCCTGAGCCGGCACCTGCGCGTGCTGCGCAAAGCGGGCCTGGTATGGGAGCAAGGAATCGAGGATGACGCGCGCGTGCGCATTTACGCCGTGCAGCCCAACGCCTTCCAGCCGGTCCAGCAGTGGATGGCGCAGGTGGAGGATCTCTGGCGGCGCCAGCTACAAGCCTTCAAAGCATTCGCTGAAAGTCCGCGACGAACCGGCAAGCTCAAAGCATGACCGGCGATCGGGCGCGCGTCAGTGTTGCGGTTGCGGTGTCGCCGTCGCTGGCTTTCGATATCTTCACAGGCGATATCGATCAATGGTGGCGGCGCGGCGTCAAGTTTCGTCACTCGGCATCGCGCAGCGGCCTGCTGCGCATCGAGCCACAGGTCGGCGGAAGACTGTTCGAGTCGTTCGATCAGGACGGAGCACCGCATGTCATCGAGGTGGGGCGAGTCCAGGTCTGGGAACCGCCCCGCTGCCTCAAATTTACCTGGCGCAACGCCAATTTCGCCGCGAATGAACAAACGGAAGTTGAAGTGGAATTTGCACCCACGGCATCCGGGACGCTGGTGACGGTCACGCATAGCGGCCTGTCGGCATTGCGCGCGGATCATCCGGCGCGTCACGGGTTACAGGGCGCAGACTTCAGCCGCATGATCGGCCTGTGGTGGGGTGAGCAGATGAGTTCGCTGCGCCTGCATTGCGCGGGCGCGGGGGGCCGGCACGCCTTCAAAGCCCGAGAATGACGATCTTGCCGTTGACCTTGGGCGTCGGCCAGATGGGCGAGGTCATGCCCGCCGCGACGGCGATCTTCTGTCCGGCGCCGGTGTCATACGTAATCACGCCTCCGCCGATCGCACCGCCCAGATCCTTTGACCACAACTTCTTGCCGCGCGCGGAATCGAAGGCGTACAGATTTCCGCCCATGTCGCCGAACAGGACCAAGCGGCCGTTGGTCGGCGTCACGCCGCCCATCAGCGGGAAGGGCGCGTGAAATTGCCATTTGCGCTCGCCGGTGTCGGCGTCGCTGGCGGTCATCCAGCCCGACCACATTTTCGGATCGTCCTGCTTGCCGAAACCCTCGGTGGCGCCGCTCCAGGGCTTACCGGCCGGCACACTGTTAAGCGCGCTCACGGCGACGGCATGCACCGTCGTGCACCAATCGACTTCGCCGGTAAAAATGAGATTGTCGGCCGGATCAAACGCCGCGCCGTTCCACTCCGCTCCGCCCTGGGAGCCTGGACAAAACCGCGTCCCTTGCGCCGTCATCGGCGCCTCAGCATTGGTAACCGTCGTGACCGGCTTGCGATAGACGAGCTTGCCGGTATTGAGATCGATCAAATACAGGTGCCCGTCCTTGGGCGCCTCGGCCAGCATCCGGTGGCCCGTCTTGCCGAGGAACAACACCGGCGGCGAGGAGACGTCCCAATCGTGGAAGTCGCGCTTGACCAGCTGGAAGTGCCGCTGAAACGCGCCCGTTTTGGCGTCGAGTATCACGAGCGAGCTGGCGAATAGATTCTCGCCTTGCCGCGTCTCTTTCAGGAAATCGGGCGCCGGATTGCCTGACGGGACATACAAAAGACCGGTCTTAGGGTCCAGCGAATACGACGTCCACGTAGCCCCGCCCGTGACCGGGAATCCCTTGGCTTCCTTCCATGTTGCGGCATTCAGCGCTTTGGGGTCAGGCGCCGCCGGCCCGCGCGCCACATCGGCCGGTCCCTTGGGTACAAGGTAGAACTCCCACACGATGTGGCCGTCCTTGGCGTCGAGCGCGTACATTCGCCCTTTCACGCCCTTATTGTCGCCGCCTGCGTTGCCGATGAACACCAGTCCATCCCAGGCGATGGGCGCCGCGGGCACCGATTCGCCCTTGGATGCGTCCGCTATCACGGTCGCCCACAGGCGCTTGCCGTTCTTGGCGTCGTAGGCAATGACTTTGCCGTCCGCAGTTCCCCTGAACACGCGGTGGTCCAGCCACGCGAGCCCGCGGTTCACCTTCAGATCACCCGAAGGCGAATCCTCGTGGCTGCGCCAATTCTGTTTGCAGTTATTGGGGTCAATGGAAAAAGTATCGCGCTCGGTGGTCGCGAACAGGGCGCCATCGACTTGCACGAGTCCGGTTTGAAAAGAGACTTGTTCGCCGGTGTCGAACGTGCAGAGCACTTTGAGGCCGATCACATTCTTGTTGTCGATCGTCTCGAGCGCCGCATAGCGGTCGGAGGTGAGGGTGCGATTGTAGGTGGGCCAGTCGGCGTTTGCGGCATGAGCCAGTGACGCGACCAGAGCCAGGACCGCGGCCGCCCCAGCCGATGGAATTTCAGATCGCATAAGTATTCACAGTGCCGAGGCACTAACTGTACAGATGGCGTCGAGTCAACGGCAAGTCGGGGACGCCGGCTGCCCGTTTATTCGCCAGCACCTGATAGATGCCGATCTCTCCGGACTCGAATTGCAACGCGCAGGCCGCCATGTAAAGCCGCCACACTCGATAGGTCGCCTCATTGACGTACTGCAGCGCGCGTGATCGATTACGCTCCAGCGCGGCAACCCAATGCCTCAAGGTCATCGCGTAGTGCGGCCGCAGCGCCTCGACATCGGCGATCTCGAATTTCGAGCGCTCCATGACGCGCTCGATGTTGCTGATGGTGTCGAGCTGTCCGTCCGGAAACACATAGCGATTGATGAATTGGGTTGATACCGACGGCTCCCACCCTTCCGAGTCGTGCGTGATTCCGTGATTGAGGAACAGGCCGCGGGGTTTGAGCAAACGGTGCACCGTGGAAAAATACGTCGGCAGGTTTTTGAGCCCGACGTGCTCAAACATACCCACGCTGGCGACCTTGTCGTAGAGCGACTCTCCGGGCAAATCCCGATAGTCCAGCAATTCGACGCGCACCCTATCGGTCAGGCCTGCTTCCTCGATTCTCTCCTGCGCCACTTTCAGTTGCTGAGGGCTCAAAGTAACGCCATGGGCGCGCACGCCGTGGTGTTTCGCCGCATAAATCACCAGCGCGCCCCAGCCGCAACCGATATCGAGAAATTCATCCTCCGGCTTGAGCAACAATTTGCGGCATATGTGTTCGAGTTTTGCCTGTTGAGCCGCGTCCAAGTCGACGTCCGGAGTCTCGAAATACGCACAGGAATACACCATGGCGCGATCCAGCCACAGCGAATAAAACTCATTCGAGACGTCGTAGTGGAAGTGAATGGCGTCGCGATTCTCGGTTTTCGAGTGCGCCTTGATCGTGGGCGCGTGCGCGGGAGCAAACACTGCCTTCGAATGACGCGGGGCCGCGTTCATCATGCGCAGGTGCAGCGCCGTGAAAGCCGCGCGCAGCTTTTCAGGGGCCGGCAATTGCAGCGCCTCGAGATGGTCCTTGAGGCTCAAGGCCGCGAAAAAGTCTCCCTCGATGTCCAAGTCACCCCTGAAATAGGCATCGGCGAGCGCCAGCGGGTCACGTCCCAGTACCGCGGACCAGACGGTCTCCGGATTCTTGAACACCAGGGTAAAGGGTGAATCCGCGCCACCCGCGACATTCATGCCCACGCGCAGCGCCGTGCCGTTCCACAGGCGCAAATTGACGCTGCCGGGGTAATGGCGAAACAAGCGCGCCAATAGATCGGAAGCCTGCGCGCTGCCCCGGTAGCGCGCCAGGGCGCCTTCAGCACCGGCTGCATGAGCGACTTGCCCGGCGGTGCGCGATCCGGAGCCCAGAGCGGATTCAGTGTGTATTTGATTATTCATACAGGCACTCCCTAATGTGCTTATACGAGACAAAGCAAATTACATACCATTGCGAAATTGCGCGAAAAATCAAAGGTTTTCGGCGATTGCGCGATGAATTTCTTACATACTCACTCCAAAACTTGCAGAAAGACGGTTGGCGGAACGGCTATTTGCCGCTCCCGTTCCCGTTCTTGGTCCTGTCGATAAACGCTGCGACATTGGCATGCAACGCCTTAAGATCCGGTTCATGGGCATATACCATATGACCCGACGTATAGAAATGCATCTCGATGTTGCCCTGAAGAGTGCTCTGGATCGGCAACTGATGCAACTCATACTCCGCTGCGAAGTACGGCGTGGCTAAATCGTAGTATCCGCCGTTCAATTGCACCTTAAGATTGGGATTTTGCTTCATCGCAACCGCGAGATCCGGCATCACATTCACGGGACCCGGTACCTTGGTCGGCGAGCCCGGCGGCTGGTGCAGAAAATCCCAGAACTTGCCCACATCGTTCTCGGCTTTGTAGGTTTTCTTATCGCCGAATTTGAGCGCGGTCCTGACATAATCATTGAACGCGGATACATAAGCCGAGGAAATGGCCGCTGATTGCGGGTCGTAATCGGCCTCCTTGCTCATCGGATCGATCGTCGGACCCGCGAAGCGCGTGTCCAACCGGCCGGTGGTGATTTCGGCTCCCAACAGGGTTTTTTCGAATTCCCCGCCGTTCACCCGCAGATTGGCCCGCTCCACGTAATCGGCCGGCAGGCCGGTGTACGTGTGCAGTTTCGCCGCGACCTCCGACTTGCGCTGCGCACTCAAGGTCGAGCCCGCCGCCAGCGCCTGCAAGTACTCGGTCATCGCAAAGCTTTCCACCTCGTGCAACAGCGGTTCGAGTGCGGCGGGCTGATTTTGCAGTTTATGGTGATACCACGCCGTTGCCGCATAGGTGGGCAATGCCAGTGCATAAGGCAAATCCATGCCCGGATTGAACTGCGGGCCATCAACGCTGTTGTCGAAATTCAAAACCTGCGACAGCAGAATCACGCCGTTCAAGTCCAGCGACTTTTCGTTCTCGAGGATGTTGGCCAGTGCCGCCGAGCGCGTCGTTCCGTAGCTTTCGCCGAACAGATATTTCGCAGAATTCCAGCGATTGTGCCGCGAGAGGAATTCCACAATGAAGTTCGCGAAGGCGTGGGCATCTTGGTCGATGCCGTAGAAGGCCTTTTCCTTGTCCGCCCCGCGCAAATGGCCGAATCCCGTGCCGGGAGCGTCAATGAAGACCAAATCACTGGCATCGAGCAATGTATATTCATTGTCGATGACCCGGTACGGCGCCGCCGGACTGTGTGTATCGTCGGCGGTGACCACGCGTTTCGGACCGAAGGCACCCATGTGCAGCCATACGGTCGATGAACCCGGTCCGCCGTTATAAATGAACGTCATGGGCCGGTGGCCGTCCTCTTTGTCGCCGCGGAAATATGCGACATACGACATGCCCACTTCCGGGGGCTGGGGAGGCGGCGGACCGCTCTTTTCCTCGCGCGGCGGCGGCGGGTCATCGTCCAGAGGATCCTTGACATGCACCACCAAAATACCCGCTTCGGCTTGATAGGCGACGGCGTGTCCCCCGATCAGCACCGAGCCGGAGCTGACTTGACGCTCATCCTTCAGGTAGCGCGGCGACTCGGTCGGCTCGGGCACCAGGGCTATTTTGGTGGCCGGCGCCTCTTTGGTGCCCGGCGCATCAGCGGGCGTACGCTCGGCGGCGCAGGAGAGTGATGCGCTGAGCGCGGCACCCATAAGAGAAGCGCACACAATTCCGCGGATATTCAAATCCATTCTGTTTCAATCTCCCCAAAGGACTTAAGCCGTCATTGTAGACGCGGGCGGCGCTCTTTAATATTCAAATTGATAGCGCAGACCGACGCTCGTGCCCGGATCGTTGTCCGGGGTGGTTCCCTGCACCGACGCCGTGCCGTTTCCCAACTTGGTTTGCAGCTTCAAGTGCTTGGTCAGGTCCACATCGGCTTGGAGCTGGCTGGTGCCCGCGGAATTTTGCTTGGCCTCGATGTAAACCCGCTTGGAGATGTAGCGCCCGGCTGCGATGCTGGCACCGGAGTCGGTTCCGGTCGGTGTCGTGGGGGGGCCGGCGCCGACGGTGAGCCGATCCAATCCCAAGCTCCTTTGAATCTTGACCAGCGGGTTGAGGCTACCGCCATTGCCACCCACTCCGCTGAACGATGCGAGCGCCACACCGACTTGCGCCAGCTGCAGAGGCGTCAGCTGTTGAGTGGGCGCACCGAACAGCAACAGCGCCATGATTTCGTCCTGAGGCTTCGCGGGGTTGCTGGTGAATTCGAATTGAGGCGCATCGGCGAGACCCGTGATGTGCATGATCGCGGTCGTATCGCCGATGGTTGTTTGCGCGGTGAAATCCAGGGTGGGATCAATCTTGGTCTTGAGCCCGGCGCCATTGAAACTCACGCGTCCCGCGGAGAAATTCAATCTGCCGGCGGCCAGTGAAAAGCTGCCGCGTTGCAGATCGAAGCCGCCGGTCACGAGCGGCGAATCGGTGGTCCCGCTGATTTGCAAGTCTCCACCCATCTCCGCATCCAGACCCCGCCCCTGCACCAGGATCTCCTGGGGCGCTTGCACGGCCACTCCCAAGCCGATGATGAGCGGCTTATCCGGCACCACTGCCGCTTTTTTTCCGCGCCGCCGAACATCGAGCACCGCTACGTTGAGCGGCAGTCCATTCGGAATTCCGATCAAGGTACGATTCAGGTGCACGCTTCCGCTGATATCGAGACGTTCGCGAGCCATGCCCTTGATGGCAAGATCGGCGTTCAGATTCGCCGTGACCAATTTGCTGACGATCGGTTGGGCGTTGCTCGCGGCAATTTTCAATTCCACCGGGATTCCCTTTTGCAGCACGCCGACCGTGCCGCTCATCGATACGGAGCCCGGCGCGGCCGAGGCAGTAAAGCTCTTGATTTGCAGCGCCCCCTCGTTGCCGACAATTTGCGCGGTGATGTCGGTGAAACTGACCCCGCGTCCGTAGTCGTTGACCTTGCCGTTTTTAAGATCCACCGTGCCGGCAATCTGCGGCGAGCCTACGCTGCCGGTCACCGTCGCGTTGATATCGAGCTGGCCCGCCGCATGCTGGCCGCGCGCTTCGAGGAAGGCATTCATGACTCCGACGTCGAGCTTGCCGTTGATTTTCATGTCGACCTGCCCGTCGGCGGCGAGCGGCGCTTCGCCGACGGCGCTCAGCTGCGATGCGGAGCCGGCGTCCAGTCGCGCGTCGATGTCGGCCGTGTGTCCGCGCAAGCCGGCCGTGACGTGAATATTGGCGGGCGGCAATCCCAGTGCGGCGTCTTCCGCCGATTGAATCCCCAAGGCGTTGGCCGTGATTTCGCCCAAGGGCCTGGCCAAACTGCCATGCAAATCGGCGTGTGCCTCGATCACACCCGCCGCCAACAAGTTCGGCAGGAATACATTGACCAAACCCGGTTGCACGTTACGCAGTGATGCCCGAACGGCAAGCGCCGGCGCAATTTGACCTTGCAGATCCAGTTCGGCCTTTCGCGCCCCAAGTTTCAGCGGATCAACCGACAGGCCGTTCGCAAAATAGATGCGCGCAGGCGCGAGCAAATGGATGTCCTGGCCCCGGTACTTGCCCAGCGCCTCGGCAATCGAAATTTCACCGGCCTCCAGGTTCAAATTGCCGCTCGCCTCCAGGCCCGCAGCAGCGCCCTTCAATTGCGGAATCTGCAGGCCGGCTTTGAATGCGAAGGAATCCGTGAATCCATCGCCCGATACCTGCGCACTCCCGGTAAGCCCCGCGAGTTTTACGTCTTGCGCATCGATCTGCATGCGTGCGCGCGTGCGCTGGCCGTCGGGGCGCAGAGCGAGGTTGCCGACCAGGCTCCCGGCGACATCGATGGCGAGAAGATGCTGCAAGTCCTGAAGCTGCGCCACCGCCAAGGCCAACTGGCCATGCATCTGTGCCTTGTCGACCGTCAGCGTGATATCGCCATCCAGGTGTGCGCTTTTCCAACTCGCCTGATGAATGACCGCGTGCACTGCCCGCTCGGCACTGCGCTCCATCGCGACATCAAGTTGCAACGGCGCTCCGTCCAGTGACCCTTTCGCGATGAGGGTTCCACTGGGGGTGGATGGTAGGCCGTGCACGCTGGCCTCGGCGGAGATCGTTCCGCTTTGTGAGCCTCTGACCGAAAGCGTCGAACTCAGACTCCCTTCGACAGCAAGGTCTGTCATGGCTCCGGCCGCCGATCCCGACCCTTTCAGCGTACCGGCGAGCGTCGGTGAGAGCGCACTGAGATCCGACAAGGCGACATCCCATCGTCCCTTGACGGATCGAGCACTGACGCTGCCGTTCGCGCCGAGTGCGAGCGTCCGGCCGGTGAATTTCAAATTGTCGATGGTCAGCGCTTCATCCTTGAACACGCCTGAAAATTCCAATCTCGCTCGATCACCGACCGCGGCCGCCCAAATCTGCGCACCCGGAATCAGCTTGGCATTCGCATCGAGCTTGATATGGGTGGCGCGCGGATACCCCTGCAACTGCGCATTGATGACGGCGCTGCCGCGCAAGTCCTGTGCTGCATAGGCGGCGGCAAACGGCGTCACGCTCGGCAATCGCAATTCCACGGTCGCGCTCGGTTCAGCGGTGGTCACCGCCTGCCCGTGCAAGGAAAACAGGCGATGTGAGGCGGAAAGCTCGAGCCGGCGCGCAGGATCGTCGAGCCGCACGGAGGCCTCGATTTTCACGGGATCATCTTCCAGAAGCCGGGGTTGCGATCCCGGAATCTTGAGGCCGCGGACGAGCGCATGCAGTTCGGCGTTGCCAAGATTGGCTGCAATATCGGCATTCAGCGCCGCCATCTGCGTCTCGCCGGGTAGCCGCAATCGCGTAACGTCGAGATGGCCTTCCGCATTGGGCGATTTCAGGTTGCCATGCCAGCGCCCGCGCAGCACCGCCCGTTCCCAACTCAAGTCGGGCCGCGGGCTCATGGCCGCCGATTCGAATGAAAACCCCAAGTCGGCGGACAACTCGCTCAAATTAAGGCTGCCCTCGGCATGGCCCTTCAGTTCTCCCGCCAGAAGCGAAACCTCGACTTGCTCCGCCGAACGCGGGCCATTAAATTTCACGTCGGCCTGCAGCGCGCCTAAGCCCGGTAAGGAGAGCATGTTTTCCAAAGGTCCGCCGGCGGGCTCATGTAGTTTGAGCGAGGCATCCAGGCGCTGCTCATCGAAGTGCAGATGCAGCTCGTATTCTCCGTCACCGTCGATGCGCCGGGCGGAAGCGTCAAACAGCATGTCGTGCAGGGAACGCAAATGCGCGCTGCCGCCGGCCACCAGCGACGCCGGCGTTCCCGCCAATAGAGGTCCCACGTGCAACAGGTCGAAGGACGCCTCGGCCACATCGATGCGGGGTATCGACACCTCACCGCTGCCGGGGGTGGGAGAGCTTTGCGGCAGCCGCTCCATCTCGACACTGGCAACGTGCAAACGATTGATTTGCAGCAGCCGGTCTTCGAGGTAAGCGAGCGGCGTCCAGTCCAATTCAATGCGTCTCGCGGTTAACCAAACACCCGCGGCATCGCGTAGTTGCAGCTGCTCAAGCGTCAAATGGCTGGGGAAGGAGCCGGCCAGTCCCGACAATTGCACCTGACCCTTGGTCAGTCTCGCGGTGAGCTTTTCGATTTGAACGCGCCCTGACGCCGTGTTTCCCAAGATCCATACGGTCCCCACCGCAAGCAATAGCAGCAGCGCCAACGCGACCAGCGCCCATGCCGTGATTTTTAGCGAACGCCGTATCAAAAGGCCTGCCCCAGTCCAATATAGATTTCAAATGAGTCGTCGCCCGGTCGACGACTCACCGGTACCGCGATGTCAAACCGGATCGGACCAATCGGCGTGTAGTAGCGCATACCCGCCCCCGCACCGACCCGGACATCCGAATGCAGCGGCTTCAAGCTGGCACTGACCTGCCCCGCGTCCACAAAAGCCACGGCGCCCCAGCTGGAGTAGAAGCGCTGACGAAATTCTAACCCACCGGCCGTGATCGCCGTACCGCCGACAGGAATTTTGGTCTGGGGAAACATGGGCCCCACCAATTGGTAGCCGTAGCCTCGAATGGTACTCGTGCCTCCGGCGTAGAAGCGTTGATCGGGGGGCAAACTCAGTTCACCGGCGCCTTGCGCAATGCCGGCAAGGGCACGCGCGGCGAGCACGCTGCGTCCCGGTGCAATCGGCAAGAGATTGTGCAGATCAAAGTAAGTTGCCGCTTTGACTTGAGTGATGAGGAACGTGGCGTTGGGATGCCCGATGGCGAGCGTTGGTGTCACGCTCAAGGATCCGCGAAAGCCATGACGTGGATCGTCCAGCGGCGTGGGTAGATTGGTCGAGTCGTAGATGACGCTCAGGGGCAGTGCGAGCAGCGTGTAGTTGAACGTCTGCGGGACCCCCACGATTTGACCGGCCGGGTCCGTCATGACGCTGGTGATCTGGGTTATTTTCTCATCCGTGGTCGACAGACCCGCGCTCACGCTCCAGATGCCCGATAGCTTGCGGCTCAAGGTGACGCTGGCGGTCTTGGCAGTCTGGTCGTAGGCCTGCAGCTGCTGCTTGATGGCAGCCAGCGCAAATTGCAGCGACTGATCTCGATGCAGGAACTCAGGGATGAGATATTTGACGCTGGTGTCGTAGCCGCTTCCCGTCGTGTCGCTGCCGCCCAGGTTGATGACAGACGCGGCGAAGGTCAATTGCTCCGCGTTACCAAATACGTTTCGGTCAGTCCAGGTCGCGCCGCCGCTGCCGCCCAGGTCGCTCGAATAGGCGGCGCTGAAACCTAGCAAATGCCGCGGCCGTTCGACGATCTTGAAGGTAATGGGCACACCGCCCGATTCGTCCGCCTTCGAACCTATTTGCACACTGACTTGATTGAACACATTGAGTGCCAACATATCGCGGCGCGCCGCTTCGACTGCGGATGGCTGGTACAGCTCGCCCGGATGCAGCAGCAGCCTTCTTCGCACCAGTGCCTCGTGAACGCGCTTCAAGCCCTCGATGTGAATCTCGCCGACATTCACCTTGCGGCCGGCGACCACATGAAAGCTCAAGTCGAGCACCGGCGCATCCGCCGCCTCGTACGCAACCGGCGAATCTACCTGTGCGAACGCATAGCCCTGCTCCTGCAGCGCCGAGAGCAGGTGCGCGCCGCCGGCAAGCACCGTTGCGGCAACCGCGGGTTGCCCGCTCTTCAATCCCAGGATTTCGCGCGCATCCAGCGATGCGGGCACGTCTCCGTCCACGTCGATATCGATGCGCCGCAGGTGATACAGCGTCCCCAAGATGAAGCTGACCGCGACTTGCGCGGTGCTGCCCTTCGGCAATGCCGAGAGCGTATCGCCGAGACCCGGGTCGGTGAGCAATGTGCCGTTGATATGCACGACCACTTTGGATTCGTAGTAACCGAAGCTTTCAAGGGCCGTCTTGAGCCGGTCGGTATCGCTGCGCGCGCGCGCGATCAAGCCAAATGGGCTGACCGGCGCCGCAGCGCGCAGCGAGATCAAATCAGACGTGGCCTTCAGGGTTTGATCGATGTCGTCATTGCCGACCGGCGCGAGTTCCACCTTGTAGGCCTGCGGATCCGCGGCGCGCGCCGCGCAACACGCAAACAGCGCGCACAGCAGCAATACTTGAGCGACGGTCGATTTCATTCGTTGCACGGTCGATTTCAATCGTTGCTAGGCTAGCAGGTCCAAGCGATTTCCAAGACCGGCTGTCGGCGGGCGCCTACAAGGACTGTTCCGGCTGCTGAAGACGAGGGCACGAGCCCCATCGATCGAAGCGGTGAATCAACGCTTCGTGGGCGCGCGCTGGCGACGCGCGGTTCGCGCCGCGGCGCTACGGTTTTGAGATCGGAAGTCGCGGCAAAGCATCCGGCGCCTCCGCCAGAAAATACGCCATCATGGCGAGCACCGCGACCTGCCGGCGAATATGGTCAGGCTCGATTTTGTCCAGCGTGTCAGCCGGGCTGTGGTGATAGTCGAAGTAAGTCCGCGTATCGACGATGGGCGATAAGGTGGGCACGCCGAGCGCATCCATGAATGCCACGTCAGAACCTCCGGCTTCCCCGCGATGGTCCAAAACGCCGGCACCCATCGGCGCCAGCGACTTCATCAGCGGCTTCAGCCGCGTCATGCTCTCCGGCGTGACATGCGCCGACACGCCCAGCGGTCGTCCGGCGCCGTTGTCGCTCTCGATGGCGGCGATGTGCCGCGTCAGCGTGGCGCCGTTTAGTTTGGCGTAGGCCTGCCCGCCTGAGCTTCCGTTCTCCTCGCTCATCCAACCGACGAAACGGATGGTGCGGCGCGCGTGCAATCCCAGCGACTGCAGCAGGTGCACCGCTCCCATGGCCGACGCGACACCGGCGCCATCGTCGATTGCGCCCTGCGCAAGGTCCCATGAATCGAGATGGCCGGAGACGATCACGATCTCCTCGGGGCGTTCCCGCCCCGCCCAATCGGCGATCACATTGTGACTATCGGCATCCGGCAAAGTCTGCGGCAATAGTTTCAAGCGCAGCGTGACCGGTCCCTCGCCAGCCAGCCGCGACACCCACATCGCGTCCTCTGCGCTCAAGGCTGCCGTCGGAATCTTGGGCACTTTCGGATCGTAGTCCATGACTCCGGTATGCGGCAGCCGATAGTTCGCCCCGCCCACGGATCGGATCAGAGCGGCTGTTGCGCCGGCGCGAGCGGCGGCGACCGCTCCCTGCACGCGATAGATGACCGCCTGCCCGTAAGCGCTTCCCGCCCGGCCGTTGACAGCCAGGTCCTGATCGAAAGGCACGTCGAACAGCACGATCTTGCCTGCGGCTTCCGCTTCATGTGCGCTCAACTCATCGAAACTATGCACGACCAGGACCTGTGCGGAGATCCCTTGTGGCGGGGTGGCGGTTGAACCGCCCAGGGTCGTCAAGGCCAGATGTTGCGTGACACCCGCTGGGCGACCCTGATAGTCGATGATCTCGGCTTGCTCCTCGCCGCGTACCCAATGCGGCACTTTCACCGGTTGCAAAGTCACGGTCAAACCGCCGGCGCGTAAAGCGGCGGTAATTTGCTCCACCGCTGCCTCTGCCTGGCGCGAACCGCTGATTCTCGGGCCGACTTTGTCGCAGAGTTCAGCCAGGCGGCGATAGCCCCACTCATCGCGGAGGCCGGCATCGCGAATGCGATCGAGTGTCGCGGCCATGTCGCCGTTCGCCCCCGGCTCGCCGGCGAAAGTCGTGAAACTCACCATCAATGCGCTCATCAGCGCCCATCGGAGTGCAATTTTGGGTATGGACATCGACGCAGTTTACCCAATTGACGGCGCATTAACGCATCTTAACAATCCAACCATTCGCGTTTAATCGCCAAAAGCACAGCGTGACAAAGCATGAAAAGCCAACTATGCGCAGGGGCGGTCGGCGGCTGTGCGCTTGCCGCGTTCGGCGTGCTTGCCGCGCTCGCCGCGCTCGCCGCCTGCAGCGTCGGTCCCGCCTATAAGCGACCCGACATCCCATTGCCACCCCAATGGCAGGACACATCCCATCCGGAGACATCCAACAATGAGGGCGCGCAAGTCTGGCCCAGTGCGGATTGGTGGCACGGTTTCGGCTCGGACAAGCTCGATGAATTGATTGCCGAAGCCCAGCGCAGCAACGATGATCTGGCCGTTGCGATCGCCCGGGTTCAAGAGGCCGACGCGCAGGCGCGCATTGCCGGCGCGCCCCTGCTGCCGTCGCTGGATTTCAGCGCCGACGCAAGCCGACAAAAGGTGCAGGTCGCCGGCGTCGGGCGCGCGCCTTTCAACACCTTCAATCCCGAACTCACCGCCAGCTATGAACTGGATTTTTGGGGCAAGAATCGAGCCTTGCGAGCCGCCGCACGCGCAACCGCGATTGCCAGCCACTATGACAAGGAAACGGTGGCGCTCACGGTCATCAGCAGCGTCGCCACGTCTTATTTCCAAGCGCTCGAATTTCGCGACCGGCTTGACGTCGCGCGCCGGAATCTTGCTAACGGTCTGAAAATCCTGCACGGTCTGCAACTCGAGCAGACGGCCGGCATCGCCACGGCATTGGATGTCGCGCAGCAGGAAACCACCGTGGCGCTTCTCGACGCGGCGATCCCGCCGTTGCAGCAGCAGTTTCGCCAGACCGTCAATGCGCTGGCCGTGTTGATCGGCAAGACGCCGGAATCGATCGATGTCGATACCGGAACCCTCAATTCCTTGAGGAGTCCCGCCGTCGCCCCGGGCTTGCCTTCGCAGCTGCTGTCGCGCCGCCCGGACGTGGCCGAATCGGAGCAACAGCTGATCTCGGCCAATGCCGACATCACGGTTGCGCGCGCCGCATTGTTCCCGAGCATTCAACTGACCGCGGGCGGCGGCTACGCAAGTTCGGCGCTGAGCTCGCTCATCAATCCGGCGAGCCGCGTTTGGTCGTTGTCCGCGGGCCTTACCCAGCCGATTTTTCACGGCGGCGCGCTTCGTGGTCAGGTCGTGTTCAGCAACGCGCGCTATGCCGAACTGCTGAGCACCTACCACAAGACGGTGATTTCCGCGTTCGGCAACGTCGAAAACGCATTGGTTGCGGCCCGGCAAACCAAGGAGCAGCAAGTCCGGCAGCAAAAGGCGGTGGATACGGCGCGGCGGGCGTTCCAATATGCCCAGACGCAAATGTCGGCAGGCACCGTCAACATACTGACCGTCCTCAACACGGAAAATGCTCTGTTCAGCGCGCAGGACGAATTGGTCCAGGTGCAATACCTGCATTTGCAATCGCTGGTGGATTTATTTACCGCGCTCGGCGGCGGCTGGCAACAAGGGTGATGTAGATGAAGGAATTCTCGACGCTCCAAAAACGCGCACTGGCGGTCGGCCTCGCTCCGGCCCTGCTGGTCATCGCGTGGCGTACGCTGATTTACAAGCCGGCCGATGCCGCCACGCGCACCTCGCCGCCCGCGATCGCCGTCGACACCGCCGCCGCCAATCACACTGACGTGCCGATCTATCTGCAAGGGCTGGGTACGGTGCAGGCTTTTTACACCGTGACGGTGACCGCGCGTGTCGACGGCGAGCTGCAGAAAATCGGTTTCACCGAAGGACAAGAGGTCCACAAAGGAGACTTGCTCGCGCAAATCGATCCCCGTCCGAACCAGGCCGCCTACGAGCAGGCGGTGGCCACCAAGGCAAAGGATGCCGCCATGTTGGAAAATGCCAGGCGCGACGTCGAACGCTACGCCCTGCTGCAGCCCCAGGAGCTGGCGAGCAAGCAGACCGTCGATACGGCGCAGGCGCTGTTCAATCAGCTCAAAGCGCAGGTGCAGGTCGATCAGGCACTCATCGACAACGCCCGCACCCAGCTTGACTACACCCGCATCACCTCGCCGATCAACGGCCGCACCGGCATTCGCTTGGTCGATCCGGGAAATATCGTGCACGCGGCAGGCACCGCCGGAATCGTCGTGGTCACGCAGGTGCAGCCGATTTCCGTCATCTTCACCCTGCCCGAGGAGGACTTGAGTATTGTCGGCGCCGCGCTTGCGGCGGGGCCGGTGCAGGTCACGACGCTGTCCCGCGACGGAAAGACCGAACTCGACCAAGGCACGCTCGCTCTGATCGACAATGAGATCGATCAAACCACCGGCACGGCGAAGCTCAAGGCCACCTTCGCCAACACGCGCAACACCCTTTGGCCGGGACAGTACGTGAACGCGCGCGTGCTCGTACGCACCGAACGCAACGCACTGACGCTGCCGACCTCGGCCGTGCAGCTGGGGCCGAATGGTCCTTTTACCTATGTCGTCAAGAGCGACTCCACCGTGGAAGTCCGTCCTTTGACGCTGGGGGATGAAAGCGGCGGCTTGACCGTGATCAAAAGCGGTATCGCCTTGAACGAGCGCGTCGTCACCAGCAACCAATACCGGTTGCAGTCGGGAGTGCATGTGCGCGACAACGCCGGTGCCGCCGATCCCAACAAAGCGCCCGCCAAAGCATCATGAGCATCTCAGAACCGTTCGTCCGCAGGCCGATCGCAACCTCGCTGTTGATGGGCGGCATTTTTCTGGTGGGCCTCGTGGTATTTCCCTTGTTGCCGGTGGCGCCTCTGCCGCAGGTGGACTTTCCGACCATCTCCGTGTCCGCCTCGCTACCGGGGGCAAGTCCCGAAACCATGGCCTCCTCGGTCGCGACACCCCTGGAAACTCAATTTGCGCAAATCTCCGGCCTGTCGCAGATGACCTCCACCAATGCGCTCGGCTCCACGCAAATCACGCTGCAATTCGACCTGAATCGCAACATCGATGCGGCGGCACAGGACGTGCAAACGGGAATTGACGCCGCCGGCGGCCAGCTGCCCAAGAATTTGCCCACGCCCCCCACCTATAGAAAGGTCAATCCGGCCGATTCACCCATTTTGCTGCTCGCCGTGCATTCGGATGTTCTGCCGGTGACCACGGTGGACGACTACGCCGAGAACATCCTGGCGCAGCAGATCTCGCAGATCCCCGGCGTCGCGCAGGTGAGCATCGGCGGCCAGCAGAAGCCGGCCGTGCGAGTGCAAATCGACCCCTCGAAATTGGCGGCCTTGGGATTGCAGATGGAAGATGTCGCCAACGTCATAACCGCGGCCACCGTCGATGCGCCCAAGGGCTCGATCAACGGCCCGACGCGCAGCATGACGATTTACGACAACGATCAGCTGCTGAAGGCGGCTCCCTGGAATGACGTCGTCGTGGCTTACAAGAATGGCGCGGCGGTGCGCATCCGCGACATCGGCGTGGCGGTCGACGGTCCGGAAAATAGACTGATCACCGCCTGGCAGAACGGCCGCAACGGAATCCTGCTCTTGATCTTCAAGCAGCCCGGCGCCAATGTCATCGAGGCCGTGAACCGCGTGCAGGCACTGCTGCCGCATGCGCTCGCCTCGGTGCCGCCCTCGATCAAGGTGGACACGGTCGCCAATCGCACCACCACCATCAAAGCATCGGTGGAAGACGTGGAGCGCACACTGGGCATCACCATCGTGCTGGTCGTGCTGGTGATTTTTCTGTTCTTGCGCAATGCCTGGGCAACCATCATCCCCGGCGTCACCGTACCGCTCGCGCTGCTCGGCACCGTGGCGATGATGTACGTGCTCAGCTTCAGCCTGGACAATTTGTCGCTGATGGCGCTCACCATCGCCGTGGGATTCGTGGTCGACGATGCCATCGTCATGCTGGAGAACATCTACCGCCACATCGAGGAAGGCCTGACACCGCTGGAGGCGACCTTGAAGGGCGCCGGCGAAATCGGCTTCACGATTCTGTCCATCAGCATCTCCTTGGTCGCGGTGTTCATTCCGCTGCTGCTCATGGGCGGCATCATCGGCCGGCTGTTCCGCGAATTCGCGATCACCATGACGACGACCATCGTGGTTTCCGCCTTCGTCGCCCTCACGCTGTCCCCGACCATGTGCGCCTTGTTTTTACGCGATGAAAAGCACGCCAGGCACGGCAAGGCCTACATGGTGATCGAACGGGGCTTCGATAAGCTGCTGGCCGGCTATACGCGGGGCCTGGATTTCGTGCTGGATCACAAGCGCGCGACGCTCGTGACCTTTCTCATCACGCTCGCCGCGACCGTGATGCTGTACATCGAAATACCCAAGGGGTTCTTTCCGCAGCAGGATACCGGCATCATTTCGGGGTTGACCGATGCGCCGCAGGATATTTCCTTCGAGGAGATGGTGCGCCGGGAGCATGCGGTGCTGGATGTGGTGGCGCGCGATCCGGACATCGCGAGCTACGGCACCGGCATCGGCGGCAACCGGCCGATCAACACCGGTTTCGTCATTCTGGGACTCAAACCGCTCGGCGAGCGCAAATCCAGTGCCGATGAGATCATCACCCGCTTGCGTCCGCAGCTGGCGAAGGTGCCGGGGATCCAATTGTTCCTGCAGGCGTCGCAGGATCTCAATGTCGGCGGCCGAACCTCGCGAACGCAATATCAGTACACGGTCCAGGATTCGGACATCAACGAACTCAACGAGTGGGCGCCGAAGCTGCTCGAGGCACTGAAGAAGCTGCCTTCCTTGCGCGACGTCGCCTCCGACCAGCAGACCAGCAGCGGCATGCTGTCGCTGGAGATCGATCGCGACCAAGCCTCGCGCTTCGGCATTCAGCCGCAAGCGATCGATCAGGCTCTCTACGACGCCTTTGGCCAACGTCAGGCAGCCCAGTTCTTCACCCAGGCCAACAGCTACCACGTGATCCTGGAAATCACGCCGTCGCTGCAGGGCGATCCGGATTCGCTGAAGAAGCTGTATCTAAAATCGCCGTTGACCGGCCAAATGGTGCCGCTGTCGGCGATGACGAAGTTCGACACCCAACACGTCACCTATCTGTCGATCAACCATCAAGGTCAATTTCCGGCGGTGACGCTGTCCTTCAATCTCGCGCCAGGGGCCGCGCTCGGCGACGCAGTGGATGCGATCAACCGCGAATCGGTGCAGATGCATTTGCCCGCAACCATCACCGGAAACTTCCAGGGCACGGCGCAGGCTTTCCAAAGCTCACTGAAAAGCCAGCCCTACTTGATTCTCGCGGCGCTGGTGGCGGTCTACATCATCCTCGGCATGCTCTACGAGAGCTACATTCACCCGTTGACGATTCTCTCCACGCTGCCATCCGCGGGCGTGGGTGCGCTCCTGGTGCTGCTGCTGTTTCACATCGAGCTGTCCGTCATCGCCTTGATCGGCATCATTTTGCTGATCGGCATCGTCAAGAAGAACGGCATCATGATGGTCGATTTCGCCCTGCAGGCGGAGCGCGAACAGCATCTATCGCCGCATGACTCCATCCGGCAAGCCTGTTTGATGCGATTTCGCCCCATCATGATGACCACCATGGCGGCACTGCTGGGTGCGCTGCCCTTGGCATTGGGACACGGTACCGGTTCGGAGCTGCGCCGGCCTTTGGGCTACACCATGGTAGGCGGCCTCATCTTGAGTCAGGCGCTGACGTTGTTTACGACACCCGTCATCTACCTGTACCTGGACGAATTCAGCATGCGGATGCGGGGCCGGCGCGGCAAGAAACGCGCGGCAGCCTTGGCCGCCGCCACGAGCGACGTGCCGTCGCCGCTTGGGGAGCACCCGTGAAGATTTTGCTGGTCGAAGACAATGAACGGGTCAGTCAGTTCGTCATCAAAGGGCTGCAAGAAGCCGGACACACGACCGATCATGCGGGCAACGGGCGCGACGGCATGTTCCTGGCGGCGAGTGAGCCCTACGACGTCATCATCATGGACCGGATGCTGCCGGGCGGTATCGACGGCCTCGCCATTATTGAAGTGCTGCGCAAAGCCGGCAAGCGCACGCCGATTCTGATTTTGAGTGCGCTATCCGAAGTCGACGATCGCATCCGTGGCTTGCGCAGCGGCGGTGATGATTACCTGACCAAGCCCTTTGCCTTCGGCGAATTGCTGGCGCGCATCGATGCCTTGCATCGCCGGGCCGAGGGCGTGAATCACGAAACCCCGCTCGTCGTCGGCGACTTGCACATGGACCCGTTAACGCGCAAGGTAACCCGCGGAGACCGGCCGATTGCGCTTCAGCCCCGCGAGTTCAAGCTGCTCGAGTACCTGATGCGCCATGCCGATCAAGTGGTGACGCGCACCATGCTCTTGGAAAACGTTTGGGACTACCATTTTGACCCTCAAACCAACGTGGTCGATGTACACATCAGCAAGCTGCGGCAAAAAATCGACGCCGAATTCGAACGGCCGCTGCTGCGCACCGTGCGCAATGCCGGATACACGGTGACCGCGGGTGAGTGACCGCACGTGACCAGCATGATGCGATCTTCCGCTCTGTCCCTCGCGATGGGCTACATCGCACTGGGGCTGGCCGCGCTGGTGTTGTTCGCCGCGCCGCTGTGGTATGCCTGGCAGGTCACCATACAAGAAGGGCGTGCCGAGTACCTGCAGATCGATGCGCAGCGCCTGACCGAGGTGTACCGCCGCGAGGGTGCGGATGCCCTGAAGAGCTTCATCGATGCCCGCGTCGGCATGCAAATCCCCGGCGAGAGAATCTTGCTGCTCACCGACGCATCCCTGCATCCGCTCGCCGGCAATCTGCAGGCGTGGCCCGCCGACGTTCCGGCAACGCCGGGGAACTACAAAGTCAGTCTAGGGCTCCGCGACCGTGGCATTCAAGAAGCCCTCCTGCACGTTACCAACCTGGGCAACTACAACCTGTTGGTGGGCAGGGACAATCTGCTGTTCAAACCGCTGCAGACGCGTTTCTGGTACGGACTGGCCGCAGCGGTTGCGGTGCTGTGCATTGCCGGCTTATTCGTCGGCATCATCACGCGCCGCGCGCTGATGTCACGGGTCTACAGCATCCGCCAAACCGTGTCGGCCATCATTCACGGCGACTTGAAACACCGGCTGCCCACCCACGTGAACGACGATGAACTCAACACGCTGTCGCGCACGATCAACGGCATGCTCGATCAAATCGAGCTGCTGGTCCACGGCGTGCGCAACGTATCGAATTCCATCGCGCATGATCTGCGCACGCCGTTGGCGGAGCTGCGCTCGCGGCTGGAGGAACTGTCGCTCATCCGGCCTTCCACCGAAGAGACGTACGCGGAGATCGACGGCGCGGTGGCCGATGTGGACCGGGTCATTCGCATTTTTGATGCGCTGTTGAGATTGGCGGAAATCGATGCCGGCATGCGCCGATCTGGCTTCGTGTCGCTGGACGTGTCCGATCTGGCCGCCAACGCGGTGGAGTTCTATGAACCGGCGGCGGAGCTCAAGAGCATCGACCTTAAGTTTCGATCGAATGGACCGCTGCTGGTATCCGGCGATCCGGTGCTTCTCGCCCAGGCTTTGAGCAATTTGATCGACAATGCCCTCAAGTACGCGCCGCAACACGGTTCGATCGAAGTGGCGGTGCAAAGACACGGCGCCACCGCGGAAATCTCGGTCTCCGACAATGGCCCGGGAATCGATGAGCTGGAAAAGGCCAAGGTGGTGCAACGGTTTTATCGCGGCGACGCCAGCCGCGGCACGCCCGGCGTGGGCCTGGGACTGAGCCTGGTACAAGCCGTGGCGAAGCTGCACGGCAGCCCGCTCGAGCTGCGCGATAACGGTCCCGGACTGCGCGCCGTGTTGATTCTGGCGGCCAAAGAATCGAGCGCGGCGCCGCGCGAGACGGCGCAGCCGGAGCCCGCGGCGGCCGCCGGCGCCGCACCCTCGACGTTGGCCTCTTTGCCGTAAGATCGGCGAATGCTCATCAGCTGCGTCGCCTATCAGGACGGCACCAAGCTTGGCGATATCCCGATCGCACAAATCCCGGAATACATGCATCGGCCGCATTGCTTCGTCTGGGTGGCCCTGCACGACGCCACGGCCGAGGAGCTTGCCGAGATGCAAAAATCCTTCGACCTGCACCCGCTGGCGGTGGAGGACGCGCTGGTCGGGCACCAGCGGCCGAAGGTCGAGGAATATGGCGACAGTCTGTTCGCCGTGCTGCACCTGGTTGAGCCTGCCGAGGGCGAGTATCGCGTCGGCGAACTCGCCATCTTTGCCGGGGCTCAGTACATCCTGTCGGCGCGTAGCCGGGCGCAGAAGGGTTTTTCCGAGGTACGCGCCCGCTGCGAACGCGAACCGAAACTGCTGCGCCAGGGTCCCGGCTTTGTACTGTACGCGCTCACCGACGCGGTGGTGGACCGCTACTTCCCGATTCTCGACGGCCTGCAAGACGAACTCGACGGCGTTGAACAGCGCATATTCGCGCCGGACGGTGCGCCGCGCGCTAATATAGAATCTCTCTACGCCCTCAAGCAGCGCCTCATGGTCATGAAGCATGCCGTGACACCGCTGCTGGAGGGTGTTTCCAATCTATCCGGCGCCCGCGTGCCGGTGCTGTGTACGAAAATCACGGAATACTTTCGGGATATCTATGATCACTTGCAGCGCCTGAACCAAACCGCCGATTCCATTCGCGACACCATCGCCACCGCCATTTCCGTGAACTTGTCCTTGGTCACATTGCAGGAAAACGAAACCATGAAGCGTCTGGCGGCTTATGCGGCGCTGCTGGCCGTGCCCACCATGATCGCCGGCATTTACGGCATGAACTTTGAACACATGCCGGAATTGAAATGGCGCTATGGCTACGCGATCTCCTTGCTGTTCATGGGGGCGATCGACGTGTATCTGTATTTTCGCCTCAAAAGAGCCAAGTGGTTGTAGGTGTACCGGCGCTTCGCAATCCTGCTCGCACCGCTGATCGATATCGTCGCGTTCTGCGCCTTGATGGCGGCGGGCGTCTCACTCAGAGCCGGCAACGGTCTCGCCTGCGCTGTGGGCATCGTTGTCATGTTGCTGTTGCGATGGCAGGCAATGAGCGTCGCCGAGCGCCAAGCCCAGGATTGGCGGGTATTCCTGCGTATCTTGATCTTTGGATTCATGGCGCTGTTTTTGCGCGGCGGCGCATTGGCGCTGTTCCAACGCTGGGGCTGGCCGCCGCAATTCTCCATCTTTCCGGTGGTCGCGCTGGGGCTCGCCGTGACTTTACCCGGATTCTCCCATGCCGTCTCTGCCAAAAAAAATTGGCAGGCGCTTGGAATTGCGCTCATTGCCTACGCCTTCGTGCTGCGCTTGGTCTATGCCGGCTCGGTCGAGCTGATGCCCGAGGAAGCCTACTACTGGAATTATTCACGGCACCTGGACTTCGGATATTTGGATCATCCGCCGATGGTGGCATGGCTCATCCGGCTCGGCACCGCTCTGTTCGGGCAATCAGAATTCGGCGTGCGCGCCGGCGCACTGTGCTGCGGGGCCGTCACCTCGGTTTTTGTTTATAAGCTGGCCCGCAACCTTTTCGGCGAGGCCGGCGCCGTGGCGGCATTGCTGCTGGCGCAAGCCCTGCCCTACTTTTTTCTGTCCGGCCTGCTCATCACGCCCGACGCCCCGCTGGTGGCGGCATGGGCGGCCTCGCTGTACTTTCTCGAACGCGCGCTGATCGGCAACCAATCGCGCGCTTGGTGGCTTGCCGGGATTTCCCTGGGTTTCGGCATGATCTCAAAATACTCCATTGCGATTCTGGTGCCTGTGACCATGGTCTTCATGGTGTGGGATTCGCCGTCGCGCCGCTGGTGGCGCCGCGCCGATCCGTATGTCGCTGCGCTGCTAGCCTTCGCCATCTTCTCTCCCGTTCTGGTCTGGAACGCGCAGCACGAGTGGGCGTCTTTCGCCTTCCAGACGTCGCGCCGGCTCGCAGAGGCGCCGCAGTTTGCGCTGCATAAATTAATCGGCTCCATCATCGTATTGATGACGCCGACAGGGGTGTTGGCGGTCGCCGGCGTGCTGTTGGCCTGGCCTGTCGGCAACGACGAGCTCTCCGAGGCCTCTCGCCGGCGGCGTCTGTTCAGTCTCGCGATTCTCGTGCCGCTCTCGGTATTCGCGGCCTTCAGTTTGCGCCATGAAGTGAAGCTCGACTGGACCGGCGCATTGTGGACGGCTGCGCTGCCCGCGCTGGGGTGCGCCATGATCGCCGGGGACGCAACCGTCAGCCGCTTTGGCCGGTGGATTCGCGCCGCGTGGATGCCCACGATCGTGACCCTGATGCTGATCTACGGCGCGGGCTTGCACTATTTGGTTCTCGGGCTGCCGGGCCTGGCGTACGGCAAGCACATCGAAGTAATTCCGGTCGGTTGGCGTGAATTGAGCGCGCACATCACCGAAACCGCGAACGCCTATCTCCGGAGCAGCGGCGGTGAGGTGCTGATGGTGGGCATGGATCGATACGCCATTGCCAGCGAATTGGCGTTTTACGGCGGCGCGCATGCGGCATCGGGCCTCGAGACCGCGAACAGCCATCTATTCGGCGGCATGGGCCTCATGTATGAAAGGTGGATGCCGCCCGAGGCGCAGGAGCACCGAAATCTATTGCTGGTCGCCTGGACCCGGGGTGAGCTCGAGGATAAGGCGATCGAAGCGCATGTCGGTCGGCTGGGTCCCATCGAGGAAGACGTACTCGTACGCAACGGAATCCTCATCCGGCACTACTATCATCGGCTGGCTTTCGACTATCGTTCCGCGGCACCGAGTAAATGACTTAACATGTGACCATGACGCAGGCATTTTCACGGCTGATCGCGAGCATTCTGGCAGGCGGCGCCTGTCTTTTGCACACGGGCATGGGCAGTGCACAGACACCTGAGCAAACGAAGATGTGGGAAGCGCAGCGCGCCCAGTCCCAGGCGGACGAGAAAGCCAAGATGGAACGGCTGGCCGAGCAGCGCGCGGCGAGAAGGGCGGACCCCATGGCCTGGGTACGCACGCTGAGTCCGCTGACGGCCGGCGGCTGGCAATTCCGGGGCGTCGCGCCGGATGGATCGTGGGCCTCCTACAGCACTGAACATCAAATGAAACGCGCCGGTCGCCTGATCACGGTGTGGCTGCGGGAGGAGTACCCGGAACCTCAGCGAAACACCGGCGGCGACATCTACTTCAGTTATGTCGAAAAAATCCAGTATGACTGTGCGAATGAGCGGGCGCGCGCGCTACTGATCATCTACTACTCGGAAAACAACATTACCGGCAGCGAGACGAGTGAGGCAACCGACGTCAAGCAAGCCGCCTGGGTAGCCATCGTGCCCGGGACCCAAAGCGAAAACGTTTATCAATGGGCGTGCGCAGGCACCGGCGGCAAAGCGCACTAAAATGGCCCGCCACCTCGCGGCTCCCTGCATTTGTGCCGTCATTCCTTTGATTCGCACGGACAAGACGCAACCAATTGAAGTGTTGCCGCCAGCAGCTGCGTTCTGTCGGCGCACGGGCCGACCAGAATCTCGACTTCGCCGGGCTCGAACACAGGCTCGAGGTCCAGCCCGAGAAAGCGCAGCTCCGCGGCGCGCAGCGACAGGGTTACGGTGCCGGTCGCGCCGGGCGGCAAACTGATCTTGCCGAAGCCTTTCAGTTCAAGCTTCGGCCGCGAGACGCTGGCGACCTTGTCATGCGTAAACAAGAAAACGGTTTCTTGCGCCTCCCTCGCCCCTCGATTGATGACGTCGACCTGAACGGTCACCGCGTCGTCGCTGCCGATCGCGCCTCTCGATAGCCGAAGATTCGACAGCTCGAATCGGCCGTAGGTGAGCCCAAAACCAAAGGGGAAAAGCGGCTCATTGGCGACATCGAGGTACTTGCTGGTAAACCGGTCGTTGCTGTCGAAGGGTCGGCCGCTCGGGCGCTCGCTGAAAAAAATGGGCACCTGCCCCGCGGCCCGCGGCCAAGTCACCGGTGTGCGGCCGCTCGGACTCTGCTTTCCCAAGAGAACGTCGACCAGCGCATTGCCGGCCTCGCTGCCCAGGAACCAGGCCGCGAGCACGGCATCGGCTCTCTCGACCAGCCACGGAACGATCAGCGGTCGCCCGGAAAATAGGATCACAATCACGGGCGTGGCGGAGCGCTGAGCTTGCTGGAACACCGCTTCCGCGAGCCGACGTTGAATCCCCGGCAAACCCAGATGCGCGCGGCTCGACGCCTCGCCGCTCATGATCGCGGCTTCGCCCAGACATAAGATGATGGCATCCGCAGACACGCAGTGATCGACCCCCGTCGCAATGCCGTTGGAATCAGGACTCTCGATCGCAACGCCTTCGGCGTGCAACATCTCGACGTGGGGCAGTGCCGCGCGCAAGGCCGCGAGCAGCGTCACGTGACCCTCCGCCGCGGCGGCGCCCCACCACACGCCGCGCATTTCGGCCGAGGCATTCGCCAAGGGACCGAGCACCGCCACACGCCGCACCGAGCCTGCCAGCGGCAGCGTGTCGCCGGCGTTTTTCAACATCACGATGGAACGAGTCGCGACGCTGCGTGCAAGCTGCCGACGGTTCGTGAGCGCGGCCGCGGATTCGCGCGTCTTGCCGCGACGATAGGGGTCCTCGAACAATCCCAGCCGCTCCTTCAGGATCAATACGCGGCGTACCGACTCGTCAATCTCGGCAACGCTGATCGTTCCTCGTTTCAGCGCAACCGGTAAGCCACGCCGATACGCGTCGGACATCATATCGATGTCGACTCCCGCTTTGAGCGCCAGGACCGCCGCTTCAGTCAAATCCGCGGCAATCCCGTGGCGGATCAATTCAGCGATCGCGTTATAATCGCTGATGATGACGCCATCGAAGCCCAAGCGCCCGCGCAGCCAGTCTCGAAGCAATGCCTTGTTGGCCGTCATCGGAACGCCGTTCAGGTCGGTGAACGCCGGCATGATGGCGGCCACGCCGGCGAGTATCGCCGCAACGAAGGGCGCCACATGGACCTCGTGCACGGTGCGTTCTGAGATGTCCACCGGGGCATAATCACGTCCCGCGGTGACCGACCCATAGGCGCAGTAGTGTTTGGCGACCGCCGCGAGTGAGTCCGCATGCGACAGCAAGGCACCCTGAAATCCCCGCACTTTGGCCTCGGCGATGCGCGCCCCTACCAGCGGATCCTCGCCCGGACCCTCGGCGCTCCTGCCCCATCGCGGATCCCGCGCCACATCGAGCATGGGCGCAAAGGTCATCGACACACCATCGGCGGCCGCCTCCTTCGCCGCCTCGCGAGCGCTCAAGGCCCAAACTTCAGGGTCGAACGCCGCCGTTTCGCCCAAGGGAATGGGAAATAGAATCCGATGCCCGTGGATGACGTCGTAGCCGATGAGAAGTGGAATCCCCAGACGCGACTCTTTGACCGCCAGTCGCTGCATCTCGTGCACGTTTTCCGCGCCGACAATATTGAGCAAATTACCGATCGCGCCGCTCTTGATCGCTTCGGTGGAATCCCCCGCGATCGTCGGGCCGGTCACCGCCTGGCCACAGGCAGTCATGGTCAGCTGTCCCAGTTTTTCGGACAGCGTCATGCGACTGATCAAGCTCTCGACACGGCTCACTTAACTAAACTCCCCTAGGAATGACATCGTGAATGATAATGGCAGGGTCACAATGCTTGAGAGAATCGCATGAACAACGACAGGCCGGATGGAACTGCGGGCGCCGAGGCCGACGCCGAGGAAGTCGCGGATGCGCGACTCGTGCCGCAGCTGCAAATGATGGCACGGGCCCTCTTGGCGGCGCCGGTGCGCAATACGCTGTTTATGCTGTCGGGATCCATATTTTTCGTCATCGCAGCCACGGCCTACGGCCAGATTCGCCTCAATAGTTGGAATCAGCCCTTCTATGATGCGCTGTCGCATCGTAATTTTGCGCAATTCCTCGAGCAGCTTGGCATCTTTGGCCTGATCGCCGGCATCCTCTTGGTCCTCAATGTCGGTCAGCGCTGGCTCACTGAGACATTAAAGCTCAAATTGCGGCAGGGTCTGGTTCACGACCTCATTGAGGCTTGGCTGGTGCCCGGCAGGGCATTCCGGTTGACCAACGCCGGGGCCATGGGCGTAAACCCGGATCAGCGCATGCACGAGGATGCCCGTCATCTCACGGAACTGTCCGCCGATCTTGGCATTGGTTTGCTTCAGTCATCAATCCTGCTCGCCACGTTCGTGAAAGTATTGTGGGGCCTGTCCAATAATTTTGCCTTCCACTTCGATGGACGGCAAATCGTGATCCCGGGATACATGGTGTGGGCCGCGGTGGTGTACTCGGGGTCCGCTTCGCTGGTCAGCTATTGGGTGGGCAAGACCCTCGTCGACCGCAATGCGGAGCGTTATGCGCGGGAGGCCGATTTGCGTTTCTCGCTGGTGCGCGTGAACGAGCATATCGACGCCATCACGTTGAACGGCGGCGAGCAGGACGAAGCGCGGCGCATCGAGCTGGATCTCAAAGGCGTGCTCAAGGCCACCACCCGATTGGTCACGGGCCTGACCAATCTCACCTGGATCACCGCCGGCTACGGCTGGTTTACGCTGGTTGCTCCGATTCTGGTCGCCGCCCCTTTGTATTTCGCCGGCAACTTGACCTTCGGCGGCCTCATGCTGGCATCGGGCGCCTTCTTGCAAGTGCAGTCGTCGTTGCGCTGGTTCGTGGATAATTTCAGCACCATCGCCGATTGGCGCGCGACCCTGTTGCGCGTGGCGGGTTTCCGCCGCGCCGTGCTCGGCATGGATGTGATGCATGATGTCGAAAGCCGCATCACCTATGCGGCCGGACAAGCCGGCGAGTTTGAAATTGACGATCTGCGGATTGCCTCGCCGAGCGGCTGTACCATGCTCCAGGAAAAAAAGGTGCAGATCAAGGGCGGAGAACGCGTGCTGATCGTTGGAGACTCCGGAACCGGCAAGACCCTGCTGTTTCGCGCGCTGGCGGGACTATGGCCGTGGGGCACGGGAAAGATCGCCCATCCTTCGGGGGAAGAGGTCTTGTACGTACCGCGTACACGCTATTTTCCTCCCGGCACGCTGCGCGAAGTGCTGGCCTATCCGAAGCCCGTAGACCTGTTCCACTCCATCGCGTGTACCGATGCACTGGCGTGCGTTGGACTCAAGCGCCTCACGCCCCTGCTGGATTCGACGCGGCGTTGGGATCGGGAATTGAATGAGGACGAACAGGCGGCGTTGGCACTGGCGCGCCTGCTTGTCCACAAGCCGCCGTGGGTGCTCATCGATGAGATATTGGATTCCCTGGATGACAAGGCGCTCGATCGGGTCGTTGAGATCCTCACCCGGCAGCTGCCGCATTGCGGATTCATTCATATTGGACGCACCGATGCGCATCAATTCTTCACGCGGGTGCTGCACCTGGTGAATGATTCCAGCGCAAAGAAACTAATCCCCCCGGCGTCGCCGGCCGCTTTGCGGCCGGCGACGGCGAACACTTGACATGGGTTCCTAACATGCGCAAAACCAAATCCTTGAGCCCGGCCGATCTCGCCGCTCTGCCCGACGAGGAGTTGCTCGAGGCGGTGCAGAGGCAAACGTTTGGATTTTTCTGGGAGGCGGCACATCCGGTCAGTGGTTTGGCGCCGGACCGGTGCAAGACCGTGGCAGGACCCGTGGACGATCTGGTGACCATCGGTGGTTCCGGATTCGGGGTGATGGCGATCATCGTCGCCGCCGAGCGCGGATGGGTCACGCGCGCCGCGGCTGCGGAGCGGATCGGGCAGATGTTGGATCTGCTGGTCAAAGCGACCTGCTATCACGGCGTTTTTCCGCACTTCATGAACGGGCGCACCGGCGCCACCATTCCCTTTACCCGCAAGGACGACGGCGGCGATCTGGTCGAGACTTCGTTCTTGATCATGGGGCTTCTGTGCGCACGCGAATATTTCAACCGCGACACGCCTGCGGAATCCAAGATCAGAGGGCTCGCGAACTATATCTGGAGAGACGTGGAATGGGATTGGTACTCGCAAGGCGGACACCGCGTACTCAAGTGGCATTGGAGCCCGAACAACGGCTGGGCACAGGGCTTGGATATCCGCGGGTGGAATGAATGCCTGATCACGTATGTCTTGGCCGCATCCGCCCCGCGCTTTGCCATCGACGCGAACGCCTATGAAACAGGGTTCACTGTGGGTCGGCATTTCCTCAATGGCAATTCCTACTACGGCATTCCCTTGGCCTTGGGCATGCCCTACGGCGGACCGCTGTTTTTTACGCACTATTCCTTTTGCGCTATCGACCCGCGCGGCTTGAAGGACCGTTATGCCGACTACTGGCAGCAAAACGTAAGCCATGTGCGCATCAATCACACCCACTGCGTGAAGAATCCGCGGCATCACAAGGGCTACGGCACATCCTGCTGGGGGCTGACTTCGAGCGATGGTCCTGAAGGGTATGCACCGCACTGCCCCGTGGAGAATGACGACGGCACCATATCGCCCACGGCTGCCCTGTCGAGCATGCCCTATGCCCCCAAAGAGGCGATCCAGGCCATCCGTCATTTCCTGAACGTCCATGGCGAAAAGATTTGGGGCCGATTCGGATTCGCCGATGCATTTTGCGAGGCAAAGGATTGGTACGCTGATACGTATCTGGCCATCGATCAAGGGCCGATTGTCATCATGATCGAGAACTACCGCACCGGTCTTTTATGGAAATTGTTCATGCAGGCGCCGGAAATACAAGCAGGATTACGCGCGTTGAGCTTCACCAGGAGCCTGCCTGAGCATTCCGCGTGAGCGAAGCGCTCGATCTCTGGATAGAGCGTCAGTACCGCCACAGTGCGGCCGCCATGTTGCGCAGCATCTCGCCTGTGGACATCGTGAAACATCGGCCGGGCTTCGCGCAAACCGTGAGGCCGCGCAAAGGCTCCATCGTCGCATCCCCGGTGTTGGGCGCTTATGATCCGGAACCGGATTACTTCTTTCACTGGTACCGTGATTCCGCCGTCGTCGTCGATGCCTTGCGGCTGCTGTTTGAAGACGCGAGCGTCGAGTGCCCCGCGCTTGCGCATTTTGCCGATTTCGTCCGGTTCAGCTTGTCGCTGCAGCAGCTCGACGGACGCACCCTGAGCGGCCCGGCATCCTGGCGCAACGCCATCGCGCCGGAATATCGACAATATGTGCGCACGGACGCGGACCTCGCGGCGGCGCATGGCGAGGCGGTTACCGGCGAGACGCGCGTCAACCCGGACGGGACGCTCGATATTTCCAAATGGCCGCGGCCGCAAAATGACGGTGCGTCGATGCGCGCAATCACCCTGCTGCGCTGGCGGCAGAGTGCGCGCTTCGAAGCCGGCCTTGAGAGGTCAGTGGATGCTCTGCTGAGAGCCGATCTTGAATTTACCCGCCGGCATTGGCGCGAAGCCTGTTTCGATATATGGGAAGAGGAAAAGGGACTGCACTACTACACACTGCGCGTCGCCGCCGCGGCTCTCGAAGGCGGCGCCGGCTGGTACCAGCTGCGCGGAGAAACCGCCGAGGCCCTCGCCTGCCGCGCCGACGCCGCTGAGATTCTGCGTCTTCTCGACGGGTATTGGCGCGAGGATTTGCAGTTCTATCGATCGCGCGTGTTGGAATCGAACGCACCTTCGGCGAAGGAACTCGATATCTCCGTCGTGTTCGCCGCACTGCATGCCGCGGGGGACGGCGGGACCCATTCGGTGCGTGATCCCCGCATGCAGGCCACGCTGGCAAAACTGGAGGCGCTGTTTGACGCCGAATATGCCATCAATCGCAACCGCGACGGCAGGGCGCCGGCCATGGGCCGCTACGCGGGGGATGTCTACTATTCGGGAGGCGCCTATTATTTTTCGACGCTCGCGGCGGCGGAGTTCTGCTTTCGAGCCGCGCTCACGTCGCGGGCGATTGGATCGCCGGCGCGCAAGTCGCTGGTCGAGCGCGGCGATGCGTTTCTCGAAACGGTGCGCAGCTTCACGCCACCCAGCGGGGACATGTCCGAACAATTCGATCAGCGCACCGGCGTTCAACGATCCGCGCAACAGCTGGCATGGAGCTATGCCGCGTTCATCTCGTGCGCCGCGGCGCGCCGGCAGGTCATCCGGCGTAGCGCATAGGCCGCTTGTCGAGCGCGCCGAGAGAGGGCTGCGGCAGGCGCAAAAGTTCCGCGAATGCAGCTGCGGGAACCGCAGCACTCATCAGAAAACCCTGGATGGCATCGCAGGCTTCAGCCTGCAGGAACTGCAGCTGCGCGAGCGTGGTGACGCCTTCGGCAACGATCTTCAGGTCGAGACTATGGCCCAGCGCGATGATTGCGCGCACGATGGCCGCGTCGTCCGGGTCCTCGCTGATGTCGGCGACGAACGAGCGGTCGATCTTCAAGGTGTCGAGCGGAAAACGCTTCAAATAGTTCAGCGAACAATAGCCGGTGCCGAAATCGTCGACGGCGAGCGCAAAACCGAACTCCTTCAGCGCGATCAGCGAGCGGCGGCCGGCTTCTGCATCGCGCATCAGGACGCCTTCGGTGAGTTCCAATTCGAACAGCGATGGCGACAAATTCGCCTGGGTGACCGTTTCGCTCAATCGCAGCAACGCTTCCGGATGCATGAAATCGCGGCCTGACACATTCACGGCGATATTCGGCAATGCCAATCCTTCGACGCGCCATTGGCTGAGGTCGCGGCACACCCGCTGCAGCGCCCACTTGCCGATGTCGCCGATCAGCCCGGTCTCCTCGGCCACTGCAATGAAGTCGGCGGTCGGAATCTGGCCGCGTTCGGGGTGGAACCAGCGCAGCAGCGCCTCGCCTCCCGTCAATCTCAGGGTTCGCGCATCGTACTTGGGCTGGTAGTACACATCGAGACTCGAATTCTCGACCGCCTTTCTGAGTTCCATTTCCAGGGATAATCGCTTCAGCGCGCGTGCATTCACCGCGCTGTCGTACACGCGCAGCTGGTTTCGGCCGCTCGACTTGGCCTCGTACATCGCTCCCTCGGCGTTCTTGAGCAGGCTCTGCACGTCATCGCCGTGTTCGGGAAACGTCGCGATACCAATGCTGGGCGTCACGACGAGTTCGTAGCTCGCCTGCAGGAACGGCGCCTCGTGCATCGACAATATTTTCTTTGCCACCTGCTCGGGTTGGAGCGCATCGGAAATCCCGGTGAGGACCAGGATGAACTCATCGCCGCCCACGCGTGCGATCTGCCCTTGCACGCCGTCCATGCCGTCCTGCTCAATCGTCGCCTGCAGCCTCTCGGCAACCTGGCGAAGGAGCGCATCGCCCGTCCCGTGGCCGAGCGTGTCGTTGATGCGCTTGAATTGATCCAGGTCCACGTAGAGCAATGCCAGATGCCGATGGCGGCGACGCGCCTCGGACAGCGACTGCGCCAGGTACTCGCGGATCCATTCGCGATTTGGAAGCCCGGTGAGCGCATCGAAATAGGCCAATCGGTGTATGCGCGCCTCCGTTTCCTTGCGCGCGCTCACATCGCGAATGATGGCCAGCACCTGGCCGGCGGAATTGGGCAGGTATCGGCATTCAAAGTGCCGCATCGACCGCGCCTTGGCTTCCAGTGCGAACTCGAATACCGCCGGTTCGCCGCGCAACGCGGAACTCAGACAATCCAGGGCGTGACCGCGCATGGTCCCGGGCATGAGATCGAAAAACGACGTCGGAGCCGTTTCATGCGCCGTTGGATCGAGCCCGGCGATGGGACTGAAGCAATGTCCGACGACGCCGGCGCTATCGACGAGAAAGATGCCGTCGGGGATGGCCTTCAGCAGCGCTGCATTTTTTTGCTCGCTGAATCGCAGCGCTTCGATGGTCCGCGCGCCGCGCATCACGTAGCGAATGCGATATACCAGCAGCGTCCAATTGATCGGCTTGACCACGAAATCGGTGGCACCGGCTTCGTAGGCGCGATCGATAGACAGCGTGTCGTCGCATCCGGTGACCATGACAATGGGCAGGTCTGCGCCGCCCGGCAGGGATCGAATGTTGGTGCAAGCTTGATACCCGTCGCCCTGCGCCATTTCCACGTCGAGCAGCGCGATGTCGGGCATGCGCAGCGCACATGCGGCAACCGCGGCGTCGCCGCTGGGTACCGTTTGCACGGCGAAACCGGCTTCTTTCAGCATGGCGCCGGCAATTTCGCGCAAAATCGCATCGTCATCGGCGATCAGCACGCGTATGGGTGTGGTCAGCTTGTTCATGCCGACCTGCGCATCTCGACCTGCAGCTCGTCGCGAACTTGGGCGTGCAGCGCCTGGATCTGGGTGTAGATCAAGCCTGCCGCGACAAAATTTCCCGCGCGTGCTGCATCTTCCAGTTCCCGGCACAATTGGGCCAGCCCATGCGCGCCGACATTGCCGTTATAGGAACGCCAAGCGTGGGCGGCGCGTGCCAGGTCGGCCGCATTCCCGGCACTCAAGGACTGCTCGATCGAGGCGATGAGCCCGCGCGAATCCACCAGGTACAGCTCGCCGATGTGTACGAGCATGTCCTTAGGACCGCGCTTCGGCAAAGCTCGCAGCGCATCCAAGGTCGCGCCGTCGAGGATGGGCTCATTCGGCGGCGCGGACGGCGCGGGCGAGTTGGGCGACTTGGGCGACGCGGGCGAGCGCAGCTGATTGCCGCCAAGCCATCGTGAGAGCATGGTGTGCAGCGCCTCTCGCCTGAAGGGCTTGGCCAGATGATCGTCCATCCCGGCCGCAAGACACGCGGCGCGTCCCGCGCTCGTCACGTCCGCGGTAAGGGCGACGATCGGCACGTGAATTCCGGCGGGCTCGCGTCCGCGCACGGCTTTGGTCGCCGAAAACCCATCCATCACGGGCATCTCGCAATCCATCAGAATGGCATCGAACGACCGCGTCTGCAGAATATCCAGCGCCTGCTGACCGTGATGTGCGGTCTCCACCTCGAGCCCCAATGAGGTCAGCATGCCGATCGCCACTTCACGATTCAGAGGTTGATCCTCGACGACCAGAACACGGCCCGTCAGCGGCGGCAACATGCCCGCGGGTTTCTTGAGCGCGATCGTGCGTTCGGTCAGAGGCGTGCTGCCGCTGCCGCAGCCGGCGAGCACACGGTACAGCTCCGCGATTCGCACGGGCTTGGTGAGCTCTGCGTCAAACGGCGACGAACCCGCTGCAGCGTGCGCGCCCAAGCTGACGAAACTGAGCAGGCGCACCGTGCGAAGGCCTTGGCACTGGCGGCTGCGCACTTCCTTCCACAGGCTCGCCGCTTGGGCGATCAATTCATCATCGACCACCACGGCGTCATAGGTCGCGCCGGCCGACGCGCTCAAGGCCTCAGCCAGCGACGCAACTTCCGTCGGGCGGCCGGACCATGTTCTCAACGTCCTGCCGATCAGCATGCGAGCGGCCGCATTCTCATGCACCACCAGCACTCGCAGGCCATCGAGGCTGCGCGGCAGCTCCGGCAACCGGGATGGCGAATCCGCGAGCGGCAGGGACAATTCAAACGAGAAGGTGGAACCCTTGCCGGGCTCGCTGCGCAGCGCAAGGCGTCCTCCCATCAATTCGATGAGCTGGCGCGCAATGGCCAGGCCAAGACCGGTGCCCCCGAAACGGCGCGTCGTCGAAGCATCCTCCTGCGCGAATTCCTCGAATATTCTCGTCTGATTTTCCGGGGCTATCCCTACGCCCGTATCGGCCACGGCGACGCGCACCTTGAGAGAACCTTCTTGCGAGTCCAGGAGTTCCAAGCGCAGAATAACTTCGCCGCGTTCGGTGAATTTCACGGCGTTGCCGCCCAGATTGACCAGCACTTGACGCAGACGCACGGGGTCCAACCTGACTCGCGGCAGCGCAGCCGCCGGTGAATCGCAGAGCAGCTCAATACCCTTGGTTGCCGCGCGCGCGGCCAGCATTTCAACGGTCTGCTCGAACAAATCAATCAGATCGCAATCGACGGGATCCAGCTGCAACCGTCCGGCCTCGATCTTGGAGAAGTCCAGCACGTCATCGACGATGGCCAGCAGCGAATCGGCCGAACGATGAATGGCCTCGGCAAAACGCCGCTGCGACTGATCGATATGGGTATCGAGCAGCAAACTGGTCATCCCCAGTACGCCGTTCATGGGCGTACGCAATTCATGACTCATACGGGCGACGAAATCGGTCTTGGCGCGGCTCAACACCTGCAGCTGTTGATTGCGCTCCTCGAGCTCGTGTGTCCTGACACGCACGGTCTGCTCGAGCTCGCGGTTGTAGCGCCGCTCGCGTTCGCGGCGCTGACGCTGAAAGCGCCACAAGTACGCGAGAATCGCGACGCCAATCAGAAAGTACGCAATGCGCGCCGCGACCGTATTCCAAGGGGCCGGCGCCACGCGAACGGGAATGCTCAAACTTTTATCGCTCCATATGCCGTCGGCATTCGCCGCGCGCACTTTGAAAACGTAATTCCCGGCATCCAAGTTGGCATATGTGGCGCGGTGCATGGTTCCCGCATCGATCCAGTCGTTGTCGAAGCCTTCGAGCTGGTAGGAGTAATGATTGTCCGCGGGCGAAGTAAAATCCAGAGCGGAGAAATCCAAGGTAACAAGCTTGTCGCCGTAGGCCAGCGCCAATGGATGCGTTGCGCTCGGCAGTTCGTGCGCCGTCATCGGTTGGTTGAGCTTGGAGGCCATCGTCAAAACGACCGAAGGCGACGGCCCTTCCGAAGCGACGAGGTCCGGAGAGAAGGCGTTGAATCCATGATTGCCGCCGAAGTACAAGATGCCGTCGGCGCCGCGGAAGTGCGCGTTGCTGTTGAATTCTTCGTCTTGAAGGCCGTGCACTTGATGGAAAAGCTTGACGGAATGCAACCGTGGGTCAAATCGCGCCAGGCCGTTGTTGGTGCTCAGCCACAAGCGCCCTTCGCGATCCGATTCGATTCCGTAAACCACCTGGCTCGGCATCCCGCTGAGTCGCGACTGGTTTTCGAAACGCACGGATTCCGGCTTCGCTGAAGTGCCGATGACGCGATCGAGGCCTCCGTCCGCCGTGCCCACCCACAAATCGCCGTGCGGATCTATGTGCAGCGCGTACACAGTATCGTCGCTGAGACTCCTCGGGTCGCGATCATCGCGGCGGTAAGCGTAAAACCGTCCGGACTTGCGTTCAAATAGATTGAGTCCTCCACCCTCGGTGCCAATCCAGAGATTGCCGAGTGCGTCCTCCACGATTGCACCGGCCTTCGAGCTGCTGAGCGAGTTCGCCGCCGCGGCTCCAAAAGGATAGCGCGTGATCTTGTCGGTAGCCCGATCAATGCTGGCCAATCCGCCCCGGAACGTGCCGACCCAAAGTGTGCCGAGTCGATCTTCGTACAATGACATGACGCCGTCGGCCGGCAGCGTGGCCGAATCTCCTGCGGTTGAGCGGTAAACGCGCAGCTTGCCGCTGGCCAAATCGAGCCGGTCGAGTCCGCCGGACATGGTACCGATCCACAAGGATCCCTGATGATCATTGAGCAGCGCCATGACGCGGCCATCCGAGAGCTGCGGACCCTGGCCGCCGGCTTTTTCCGCGCCATACCGCTGCTCGCGCCCGCTACGGCCATCGATCTCGATCAGCCCGGCGCCAATCGTGCCCACCCAATGGTTTCCGGCGTCGTCATCCGCGAAGGATTCAACCAGCGCGGCGTTGAACGCATCGCTGAAGTAGTGACCCAACAGCCAGCTTCGTGGATTCCAGTGACTGGCGCCGCCCGCGCGCGTTCCAACCCAGAGCACGCCGCCGCGATCTTGATACAGGGACAACGCATCACTGTCACGCAGGCTTTGAGGATTGTTGGCATCGTGACCGTAGCGGATGAAAGACTCCGAATTTTGATCATATAAATCCAGCCCATCGGCGGTCGCAACCCACACGCGCTTCGCGTCGTCTTCCAGCACCGCCCAAACGTGGTCATTGCTCAGCGAGCGAGGATTGCTCGCGTCATGCCGAAACACGGTGAACACGTTGGCATGCAGATCCAGCCGGGCAAGACCGTCATGGATCGTGCCGATCCACAGCGCCCCGTTGTGGTCTTCGCGGATGGCGTGGACTCGTGAGTCGCGAATTTTTGCGGCGCTCATCGCATCGCCGTAAGTGACAAATCCATCGGTTAGCGCATCGTAGCGGCTGAGTCCACCGTCGGAGCCGACCCAAATTCGACCTTCCCGATCGGAATAAAGCGCGCCGATGGCATCGGAGGGTAGTGAAAAGATATCGGAGTCGCGGTGCCGAAAATGTCGTACTGAACCGGTCTGGGGGTCCAGAACGTCAAGCCCGTGGTCCTTGGTGCCGGCCCAGATAAACCCTTTGGCATCGATCAGCAGCGCGCGCACCCGGTCGCTGGCCAGCGATTCCATGCGCGCGGGATCGTGCCTGAATTGCTGGAACGTCTCGGTCGCACGCTCCCAGCGCGCCACGCCCCCGCCATCTGTCGCAAGCCAAAGATCGCCATGGGAATCTTCGGCAATCGACCAGACGTAGTCGCTGGCCAACGCATGTTCGTTGCCGCGCTCGCGGCGAAACTGCCGAACGGTATAGCCGTCGTAGCGATTTAGCCCCGCTTCCGTCGCAAGCCAAACGTAGCCCTGTGAGTCCTGCAGGATGCTGTTGATGGTGCTCATCGAGAGCCCATCGCGCATGGTCAAATGCTCGAAATACATCGGGCGTATCGCGGGAATCGGCGCGCCCGCAATCGCGGCTGGGCCAATGGCCGCCGTCGCTACGCAGGCGATTAGAGTGCTTATAATGCGCCCGCGGTTCCGCATGCAATGCCCTATTTATTCCGGCTGTGGAGCATCGACGCCCGTGTAGCCTTCGCTCCAGGCGTAGCCTTCGCTCCAGGCGTAGCCTTCGCTCCAGGCGTAGCCCTCGCTCCACGCATAGCCTTCGCTCCAGGCATAGCCCTGGCTCCATGAATAACCGCTGCTCGGCGTGTATGATCCGTCCCACAGCAAGCCGTCGAGGAGCAGCGGCACGCCCTTCAACAGGGTGCCGACCAGCGGAATCTTCGACAGCAGGTTGGTGGCGCCGCCCAGCAAGCCGCCCACCAACGATGTCAGCGGATTCGTATTCGAGGTCGACACCTGCATGATGTAGAAATTGCCGTTGGCATCCTCGTTGGCGCGGCCGCCGTAATGTTGCAGACCGGCGAGATCGAGCTGAACATTGATGCCCTGATTGGCGCATCCCGATGCGGTACTGTAGGCGGCGTCGTGAGCGTTCACCAAGCCCGCACCCTGCTGGAATACGGTGTAAGCCAGTTTTCCCGACGAATTGACGGCCGGACGCGCACCGGACATGAGCCGGCACTTCACTTGATCCGGCGTCATCGAGGGATTCACCTGCAGCATCAGTGCGACCACGCCGCTGACAACCGCGGATGCCTGCGATGTGCCGGACATGGTCATGTCGCTGTACGGCTCAGTGATCCAACTCGGATGTGCGCCGGCCAGTGTGCCGTTGTCGGGCGCATAAGCCATGATGTGGCCGCCCATTCCGAGCACGTCGGGCTTCACGAATCCCTCGAAGGTCGGACCGGCCGACGAGAATGAATCCAATCGGTACTGTTTCGGCTGCATCGGATAGTAGTTGTCCGTCACAGCACCGACGGTAATGACGTAAGGGATATTGCCCGGTGCATTGATCGACAAGGGATCCGGGCCGCGGTTGCCCGCGGCAGTGACAACCACGATTCCCGATGCCCATGCAGCCATTACGGCCTGATTGAGCGGATCCTGCCAGTAGGGCCCGGAGGGCGGCGCACCCAGGGACAGATTGAGCACGCGAATGCCGTACCGCTGCCGCTGAGCGATGACCCACTGAACGCCGCTGATGACATCTGAATACAGGCCCTGGCCGTTGCCGTCCAACGCCCGCACCGAGACCAAGTTGACGCCCGGCGCAACGCCTTGGTATCTGCCCGTCGTTGCCAGGCCGCTGCTGGCTATGATCGATGTGACGTGTGTGCCGTGGCCATAAGGATCGCTGATGTTGCGGCTGTAAGGCGCCCACACGGACGTCGCGTAGTATTGCGGATTCTGGCGCGCCAAAATGACATCGTACTGTGCCAGCACGCGGCTAGTCCCGCCCGGCGCGTACTGCAGCGGTCCCTCTTTATTCCATAAGCCGGAATCAAGGACCGCCACCGTGACGCCGCGGCCCGTCATTCCGCCGACGTGCAAATTGGCGGCATCCACTTCGCTGGGATAGTAAGTTTCGGGCAGTACACCCAGGGAGCTCGCGGCCACCGCCGTGTCGTTGTAGATGTGCAGCTGCGCAACCTGTGCGGCGCGCAGCGCAGCCATTTCAAGTTCGTTGAGCGACGCGGCGACCGCGCGGATCACACTGAGATCGCCGGTCACGACGCCACCCGCCCGCAACACGGCGTCTCGAGCTGCGTCGGCGCTTGCGGATTGCACGATGTAGCGATGCCGGGGGTCGTTCGCCGCGACACCTGAATGCGCGGGCAACGAAGCCACGGTGCGCGGCTTTGCGGCCGCGGTTGGCGCAGCGGGCGCATTCGCCACGGGGACGCCGCGGGGGTTGTGGTGGCTCGACGCTATGAGAGACAGCGCCACACCGAGCACGCCTGCGGTCAGTAACCAATGCGGGAGCCGGTATCGTCGTGACATGTTGCGTTCTTCCAATTGCTACAGCAGCAAGTAGTGCGCAACATTCTCAGCTATTTACGCCGTCTAGAAATAGCGACACTCACCATAACACCAGTGACGCAGGTCTCAAATATCGATCCCGCTGCGACTATGTAAAGACCGAAGCACATGTTGCAGCAGCGACTCGTGATAAGGCGGCGTCGCGGCACGACATAACGAAAATGGGACTGAGAAACAGTCGATGGTGCGGCTAGAATCTGAGCATCTTGTTGATCACGAGCACGGTGATCAGCGCGGTGATGAAGGCTATCAAGACGGTGATGCTGACGCCCACGATGCCGTCTCTGTGCTCTCGGTACCACAAGTCCATGCGACCCCGCCGCGTGTGAAGACGGATGGCACGATCCGCGCCTGCAAACGTGACGGCTGCGTACAGCATCCCGTCGCTGCGTTTCGCATAGGTAATCAGGCGTCGATATTGCAGATAACGCAGCGGCAGCTCGAGCTTGGCCGTGATCAGTTTGCCGCGGATCTCTTCGGGAAATTCGGCTGCGTCGACACTTTGAAGTTTTCCATCCTTGCGCCAAGCGTCGCCCTCCCGCAATGGATGCATCGCCAGCCACAGCAACTGCTCACGGGAAACCTGCACATCCTCGTCAATGTTCTCGCGGTGGTAGTACAGGCCGTGCAGGATGCGATCTTCGTCGTCTCTGCTCATTTTGAGTGGTGTCGCATAATCTAAAGTGGCAACATGCGGATGATGGGAACGGACAATATCACGCCGATTTTACAACGCCGGTATTGGCCCACCCCATGGGCCTTGACGCTGGTTCTATGCCTGATCGCCGGCAACACGTTCGCCGCCAGCATCCTGTTCATCGGCAACAGCTTTACCTTCGCGTACGGCTCGCCGGTGCGCTACTACCGTGCCGACAGTGTCATCGATCTTAACAGCGCCGGCCAGGGCGGCGTGCCCGCATTGTTCAAATCATTTGCATCACAGGCCGGCTTGCCTTACGAGGTTTACCTCGAAACCGAGCCGGGCGTCGGCATCGACTGGCATCTGGAGCACAAACTCGAGGTGATCGGTCAGCACCCCTGGGATGCCGTGGTGATGCATGGATTTAGTACCTTGGACCCCAAGAAACCCGGCGATCCGACCCTTTTGGCGGCAAACGTCCGACAAATGGCGCAGTTCCTGCGCGCCAAGAATTCAAAGGCGGATATTCGTATCATGGCCACCTGGCCGCGGGCCGACCAGGTTTATCTGCCCAAAGGTGCGTGGTACGGCAAGCCAATCGAGTCGATGGCCCACGATGTGCGTGACGGGTACGACCGGGCAGCTGCGGGGACCGCCGGCATCACGGTGGTCCCGGTGGGCGATGCCTGGGTGCGAGCGATGCGCACAGGTGTCGCCGACTCCAATCCCTACGATGGAATCGATGCCGACAAAATCAATTTGTGGACATACGATGCCTATCACGCCAGCACCTACGGCTATTATTTGCAGGCCTTGGTGTTGTTCGGCAGCATCACCGGCCGTGATCCGCGCTCCCTTGGCGCGAATGAATGTTCGGGCTTCGAACTGGGCCTTTCGGGCGCACAAGTCGGCGCGCTTCAGCAAGTGGCGTTTGATCAGCTGGCGGCCGAGGGTACACTGCACACAGCGGCTGCCAAACCGGAGACCAAGCCCTCCCGGCCCACCCGCTGCAGCGCCTCGCATTGAGGCAGATTGTGTTGAGTTCCAAGATACCTTTAAACATGTAAGGACGATAACCATGCGGCGTTCAAAACTTCTCGGTCTGGGCTGTCTGCTGCTCGCATCACCCCTGTATGCGGCTCTGAAGCCCGGCGCTCAAGCGCCCGCTTTCACGACTGCGGCGACTCTTGCCGGAAAGCCGTTTACGTTTTCCTTGGCCGATGCGCTCAAGAACGGGCCGGTGGTGCTGTATTTTTACCCGGCCGCGTTTACCAAAGGCTGTACCGTCGAGGCACACGAATTTGCCGAGGCCACCGACAAGTTCAAGGCCATGGGCGCCACGGTGATCGGGGTGTCGCACGATGACATCGACACTCTCAACAAGTTCTCCGTGAGCGAGTGCCGCAACAAATTTGCGGTCGCCTCGGATGCCGATAAAAAAATATCCAAGGCCTATGATGCAACGATATTTTTCACCTCCTACACGAACCGCACGTCGTACGTGATCGCCCCGAACGGCACGATTATCTATCAGTACACGGCCTTGAGCCCAGACAAGCATGTCGAGAACACCATGGCAGCCGTGACCAGCTGGCAGGCCGAGCACAAGCGAACCAAGCCCCAGTCCTGACAGAGCCGAGCCTGACAGAGACGAGCCTCACAATATGCGGGCGCAGTGCTGTGTATTCACCGCCCGCCGGGATAGAATTCGCGCCAACAAGGGAGCGAATCCATGGTTACCGTCGTCGTTCTGGCATTCTTGGCCGTCGCCCTGCTGGGCTATCTGATCAGCGTCTACAATGGATTGGTGCGCGTCGGCGCCTCGGTGAAGCTCGCCTGGTCGAACATCGACGTGCTGCTGGTTCAGCGCCACGATGAATTGCCGAAGCTGGTGGAGGTATGCCGCCAGTACATGGAGTACGAGCGCGACACGCTGGAGCGCGTAACCAAGGCGCGCAGCGCGGTCGATGCGGCGCGCAGTTCGGGCAACGTGAACTCGGTGGGCGCGGCAGAGCAGGAATTGCGCGCGGGACTCGGCGGACTGTATGCGGTCGCAGAACGCTATCCGGATCTCAAGGCTAACGAGGCGTTTCGCCAGCTGCAGGCGCGCATCAGCGGACTGGAGACGGCCATCGCCGACCGGCGCGAGGTCTACAACGATTCAGTGAATGCGAACAACGTCCGCCTGCAGACGTTTCCCGATGCACTGGTGGCGAACTTCGGAGATTTTCATCCCGCCAAACTGCTGCAATTCTTGGGCGATGAAAAGTCGGACGTGGACGTGAAGGCCCTGTTCGCGCGCTGATCATCGATCTCGCAGACCGATATGCGAAGCTCGAATATTTTGCATTTCTGGGAAGCCGCCGCGGTCTTGGCCGCGATCGCGTGTTGGGCTCTGTATAAGTTCGCCGCGAGCATCCGCCGCGACCGGTATCTGGAGGATACCCCCCTCGTCAAGATTCGCTCGGCGGCGCAGGGCTACGTCAAGGTCTACGGGCGCGCTAAGCCGGCTCAAGGCGACCCGACAGTCTCCCCGTTCAGTTTACGGCCCTGCGTATGGTGGAGTTACAATGTCCAAGAAAAGCAGCGCAATTCCAAAGGCGAGACGACGTGGCGCACCATTGACAGCGCGAGCAGCATTACACCCTTTGTGCTGGCGGACGCCGATGGTGAATGTCTGGTCGGGCCCGTCAATGCCGAGATTACGCCGACGAGCCGCGATGTTTGGTACGGCGACTCGCCCTCCCCTGGAGGCCCGCCGGTCGCTTCAAGAGGATTCATGAGCGGCGATCTCTATCGATACAACGAGCAGCTGCTGCATGTCGGCGACCAACTGTCGGTAACCGGTGAACTGCGTTCGAATTCGGACATCGAAACGAGCGATACCGCGTCCGCGGCACTGCTGCGTCAATGGAAATCGGACCAGACGGCGTTGCTCGCCCGATTTGACCGGAATCACGATGGCAGAATCGATGCCGGCGAATGGGACGCCGCACGCAGCGCCGCTGCCGCCGAGTCTCACGCTCACACGCTGAAATCAAACATCGTGCGCACCAGTTGCATCGGCGAAACCACGCACGGCGAACCCTTTCTCATCGCCCCAATGGACTCGAAGCGTCTCGTGAATCGAGAAAAGCTGCATGCCGCGATGTTTCTCGCGATTGGCGTGGTCTGCGCCGGATTTTCCGCCTGGGCGGTCGAGCACGCGCTCGCGCTGGCGCCGACCTAGCAGTGGCAAGGCCCCAACCCAGTCCATTCTGGCCGGCGTTTACCCCTACTTGATCTTGGCGACGCGCCCTTGGGTCGGGTATTTTTGAAATTGCAGAGCATCGTGGCCCGGAACCACGCGCTCCACCGCGCCCGCCAGCTGAATCATGCGCTCCTGAGCCTTGATATTCCCCGGATGATCCGCATCGCTAAATGTGGCGCTCGCCTTGTGCTCGCTCAAGTTGCGGTAGAAATAAACATTATCTGACGCGAGTACATAGGGCAGCTTGCCGTCGACACGCAGATACTGGGACGCAAACGTGTGCCGGGATCCGACGAACACGCGGATCCCTGGAATGATCTCCACATTGTCGCCATCCACCAGCCGCAGCCGCCCTTCGGTGTTCAGCTTGATGAGCTGCTGCACGTCGTCCGGGTCGATACCGCCGTGCTGGCCACCAGCCTGCCATGCATCTCCCGTGTAGTAACGAAACTCGTCCTTTTGAATCCAAACAGTCGCCTTGGGGAACAGGTCGATGCCGCCCATGTGATCCCAATGCGCATGGCTGATCACGACATCGGTAATGTCCTCCGGCCTCACACCGGCTTGCCGCACTGCTGCGTCGGGTTGCAGGTAATCCGTGATCGTCCACTGCTTGAACCAACGCTCGCGGTGAAACCCGCTGTCAAAAAGCACATTGCGGCCGCCGCCGCGAATCAGCCACACCACGAAGTCGACATCGACTTTCTCGTCTTTGGGACCACCCACCACCAGGGCGTTGACCGGAACCCCAGGGGACACGCCGTAGCGTATGGCCTCGATCGAGTATTCGACCGGCGCATCCATCCCCATCAGCGCCAAGGCAAATGCAGCGAGCATGAATCGTTTCAGCATGAATACCGCCCAGGTGAGTTGGAAAGCCCGTTATATTACTTTTTTGGCTTTTGCCAAATAGGCCTTGGTCTCATTGCCGACGATCGCAACCAAGTTGCCCATCGTGAGATTGGCATCGATCAGATGCAGACCCCAGTCTTCCAGCACCTGACCGTTCACCACCACGTCGCCGGATATGTCATTGGTGCGTGCGCCGCCCGCAGTCGGGTGAACAGTCACCGCGAGATAGGAACCGTGTTCATCGGCCACGCAGGCCGCGCTCAACAATCCGGGTACCTTGACGAAAGCGGTGTCGATGGGCTTTGCCGGCTGAGTCCAGTCGAAGGGTTCTCGTGGACCGTCGGAACCGGTGGAAATGCGGCCCACCGACAAATAAGCGTCGAGCGCGCCGGAACCGCCGCCCAAGGCAGCCGGATTGGCGCAGACCGCCTGCATGCCATCCGATGCTTTGCCGAAGCGCGTATTGGCCGGAGGCGGCACGTTGGCGCGAAAATCGGCGAAGGCGATGACGCAGCCAATCTGGCTGTTGGTGTGACAAACCGGAATATGCTTGAACGCACCGCCGACGTCAGCGCCCTTGGGCACCGGTAGGTTGGTCCCCATCAGAATGGCGGATATCACCTTGTCCTGAACCGGCTTGCCGTCGATCTCATCCTTGATCAACCGCGTCAGGACTCCCGAGCCTTGGCTGTGTCCGACCAGCACGACGCCCCGGCCGTGATTGTCATGGGCGAGATAATAATTCCATGCCGCGAGCACATCGTTATATCCCAGCTCGCGATCGACCGGGATGGGTTTTCCCACGATCATCGCGCGCAATGCAGTCAGCGTGACTTGCCGATACATCGGTGCGAATAGCCGGCACTTGGCCGCAAAGCGCGCAAATTGCGCGTTCACGACCAACTTTTCGGCACCTGTGATGGTTAAATCGGAATTCCCGCCCGGTTCATTTGACACCGTGGGATAGACGTAGAAGCAATCGATCGGCGGATTCCTTGCCGCGTGAAATTTCTCGCGCGTCAGTGTGCCGTTGACGGCAACGATGGTCGCGTCTTGAGAAACCGTGCAAGCATCTTGACGATCGGGCCTGCACAGCCACACGGCGGGATTCGCGTAGTCGGTAGCGGCGGGGGTGGCGGCCGCGGCAGGGGTGGCGGGCGTGGCCGGCGCCTCTTGGGCACGACTCAGGCCAATCGCCCCAATACCCAGAGTCAAAATGAGCGCTACCGCTGCAATCGATTTCAACATGAAACTCCCCTTTCAAGATCGTTGTTCTTGGCGGCATTATAGCGCAGGAAAAATTCGCGCCTAAGCCTCAAGCCGTTTTTTCGGGAACCGACTCCCCCAACCACAGGGTGCACGTGGCGAGCAGGGGCGGAATCGCGAAACACCAAATTCCCTGCTTGGCATAGATCAGCGCTGCAGCGGCACAGCCGGCGGCGAAGGCAGTCACGCCGGCCGACATCTTGGACAGGCGCGAATGAATCGCCTTGCGTGTATCCGCCGGAACACCGCGCATCAGGTCGGCGAGATCGATCATGATCTGGATCGTATTGCCCGTCATGATGGTGGTGGGCGGCACGGCACCCATGTGAATTCTGTGGATGGCGTTCTGAATCGCCATCGCCGCAACGAGCGCCATGCCGGTCAGCAGCGCCGCCCATCCGTCGCCGCTATCGAACGGCCCGAACCCAATGGCCAGCACCGCCCCCGTGCTCAGCAATGCCACTTTGAGGCCGAGCATGGTGCGAAGCGCCGGCAAGCGTTTCGCCACCAGGGCTACGCTCAGCAGCCGCACACCCAACACGACGATGCCGAACATTGGCAGCGCCAGCAGCTTTGCAAGCGCGCCGCTGGTTCCCAGCACCAATGAGGCACCGAGCGTTACGAAATTGCCGGTGACGTGGGTGGTGAACAATCCGTGCAGCGCGAGATAGCCGGCGGCATCGACGTATCCGCCATTCACGCTCAAGAGGATGGGCAAGCCAGGTTTCATAGACACCTCGGGGAATGGGTTGATTCGTTACTATATAGACTCAAGGAGCACGTACCGATTGAAGAATGCTGCAAAGAAAGGCCTCGCGCTGTTGCTGCTTGCCGTCATTGGCGGCTGCCACCCGGCCCCCTATGGCCTCGCTTCGCGGGTAGCCGCGAAGCCGTACTTGCAGATGCCGCCGCTGGCCGACGGCAAAATCCCCGTGCTTCTCTCGCAAACCGGAGTGTTCAGCGATACCGCGAAGCGGATCCCGAGCAAGGAGTTGATTCCCTACGAGCTCATCGTCGCTTTTTGGTCGGATGGTGCCGATAAGTCACGCTGGATTGCATTGCCGAGCGGGAAAATAGCTTTTTCAGCGACCGGCGAGTGGCGCTTTCCCCCGGGCACCGTGTTCGTCAAGAATTTTGACTTGGCCACGGACGCCGCCAGCCCAAGCGCCGGACGCAGGCTCGAAACGCGCCTGCTGGTATGTGATTCCGCCGGCGGCGTTTACGGCGCCGTGTACAAATGGAGGGCTGACGGCAGCGACGCCGACTTGCTGGCGGGCAGTCAAATCGAAGACATTGCCATTCGATCGGCCACTGGAGAGCTCCACCGGCAGAGCTGGTACTACCCGAGCAGACAGGATTGCCTGACCTGCCACACGGCCAATGCCGGCGGCGTACTCGGCGTGAAAACGCGGCAAATGAACCGGCCCTTCACATACCCTTCAGGCGTTTCCGCCAACCAGTTGCGCACCTGGAAGCATCTGGGCCTGTTCGCGCCGGCGTTCAAGGACGAGGATTTGCAGTCGTTTGCAACGCTCGCCTCCGCCGCTGACACCTCGCGAACTCTGGAAGATCGTGCTCGATCCTATCTCGATGCGAATTGTTCGCAGTGCCACCGCCCCGGCGGCACGGTGGCCAATTTCGACGCGCGCTATGACACGCCGCTCACCCGCCAAGCGCTGATCGATGGACCGGTGTTGATCGATCAAGGCATCGACCATCCGCGAGTCATCGCAGCCCATGACATTTGGCGCTCGATCGCGTACATGCGCGCCAATACCGTCGGTGACATCAAGATGCCGCCGCTGGCGCGCGAAACCATCGATCAAGCAGGCATGCAATTGCTCAAAGACTGGATCGACAGCATGCCCGGACGCCCGGTGTTGCCGCCGCCGGTGATTTCGCCGCCGGGTGGAACTTTCGCAGGAGCGGTTGAGATTTCGCTGGCGATGAGCGAACCGGGTTCCGACATACGCTACACCCTGGACGGCACCGTGCCAGGCGCCGCTGATATGCGCTATGAAGGTCCCATCAAGCTGACCGGCCCGGCGGTACTTCGCGCACGCGCCTTCAAAGAGGGATTCACTCGGAGCATCACCGAGCAACAAGTATTCATCATCGGGAAGTGACGGCGATGCCCCAGGGGCTCGAGCCGGCCTTGATTCGGCTCAGTTCTTTGTTCGTCTGAAGATCGACGACGGACACGTCGTTGGAAGGTCCATTGGCCGTGAAAAGGAATTTCCCGTCAGGCGACACCCCCATGCCCCACGGACGAGTGCCCACCTTGACGGTGTCGAGCAATTCATAGCTGTGGGTGTCGAATACGGAAATCGTCCCGGCGCGTCCATTGCTGACATACAGTCTCTTTTCATCGGGTGACAATGTCACCCGCATGGGCCGGGAGCCTGCCGGCAACGCGATGGTCTTCAACACGGTCGCTTGCATCGCGTCGATGACGTTCAGTTCGCCGACCGATTCTGAAGGGATGAATCCGATTCCACCGGCGGACAGAAAAGCCACGCTGCGGGGCCGCCCGTTCACCTTGAAATGCGCCACCGCCGAGTAGGAAGCGGTATCCACCACATAAATGTCGCCGCCCGCTTCGCAAGTGACGTAAAACTGCTTGCCGTCCGGCGTGGTCGTCACGCCTTCCGGTTCCTGGCCCACCGGGATGATGTGTTCCAACTTCGCGGCCGCAATGCCGATCACACTCGCCGTTTTAGTATCTTCGTTTGAAATGTAAATGTGGCGTCCATCCTTGCTCAAGGCAAACTCTTCGGGATCCGATCCCGCAGTGAGCTTGCCGGTCAGCTTCTTGGTGGCGACGTCCAGCACGCCGATGCCATCGGCGGTCTTGTCCGCATTCGCGTCATCGTCGTCAGCGGCCTTTTTCTTCTCGAATACCGGATTGCCGTGAGCGTCAATCTGGGGCGGCGCCTCGATGGGCGTGCCGCTCAACGCCACATAGACAGTTTTGCCATCAGGGCTCAGGTGAATTCCGCGTGGCCGCTTGCCGACCGGAATGGTCGCGGCGATGCTGAAGTCGCCGCCATTGATGACGGTGACGTCCCCCGACCTCTCGTTGGTCACGTAGACCTGATAGTTCGCGGCCTGCACCGGCATGGCCATCCAGCCGATCAGCACCGCGAGGAGCGCCGCGTTTTTTCGCATGTCGGAACACAACTCGGCGTCAGGCACCACGGTTCATCCTGGTTTTGAGAAACATTTTGATGGTGGCCGACTCGCGGCGAAACCGCAACTTTTGAGTTCGCGGTGGATGCGTGATCCAATAGAATCCATCATGAATCG
>Ga0179587_10000033_pt1 | contig 69197 bp, 90 predicted proteins | sample CZODoug2_1_08_16_FD_185932 | JGI IMG/M metagenome (GOLD analysis project Ga0179587, IMG submission 185932) | Vadose zone soil fungal communities from Angelo Coast Range Reserve, California, USA - CZODoug2_1_08_16fungal | ecosystem: Environmental > Terrestrial > Soil > Vadose zone | place: USA...
CGCGCCTTTTATTCTCGCTCAGTTCGTTATTTGCCGCCATAATTACTTTCCTTTTGTGTGTGAATAAACCTCTGCACTCATTACGAGGGCCCGTTGCATACACCTAGCACAATAGAGTCGGCCTGCAATGATATTTTCAGGCTCGCTGAAGTTGACTTGCTGATGACACACAACGCAGGCAGTCAAATCATCTATCGTGAGTGGCTCGGCCTCGCGTTGAGTTTTGCAATCGCATCCACGGATCATAAATTCTTCAATCCTCTACTAGTCCTTCTTCTGCTTCTCTCTCGCACTCGAAGCAAATGTAAATAGGATTGCCCTGCTCGTCGTTGCCGATATAGTTAGCCTCCTTGGGCAATACCGTGCAGCCACATTCGTCACAGGATACTGAATTACCGCGTGGAATTACTGGCATAATCCTCCAATCTCTGCCGCTGCGGGCTATTCCTTCTCTGTCCGGTCGAGGATGAACTGAAAATCTATTCCCGTAAAATTAACGCCGATAACCTCAAATTTAGAATCTCTGGTTTTCTGGCCGCCGAACTGTTTCAATAGTTGCTTACCAAGCGCTTCTAGTGGCTGGCGTAATCCAGCTTCCTCTATCAGTTCGTCGTTCAGCTCGGCCGTTTTGGAGCCGATAGAACCAGCGAATTGCGTGGGGTCTTCGGTTCGGCCCTCAACATAAACTTTCATTGTATCTTCCTTTATCTGGTCAAATGTTGAAATTCTGTCTCAGCAATCAGATTCTGCCGCCCGCCTCCCGGTACGATCTTCATCACCTGATCAAACGTACACTGAGCGCAGAACGGATCGACAGACGGATGATTACAGCGCAAGCAGGTGTTTTCCAGGCGTTCCTCAATCCACAGGGTATCGCCACACTCGCAGTTGAGCGAGAATCGACCGTCTGCGTAATCCTGGTCGCTGATCGGCGCAGAATGGTTGCAGGTTTCACAGGTTAGGTGGAGCATTGCTACAAAGCCTCCTGGATAGCTATTTTGAGATTGTGCTTTGTCAGTGTCAGCGTTGGAAGTTCTTTGACCGCGTCGTCGATTTCCGCTGCGGCGTTATCCGCTCTTAAGAAGGCGGCGAACTGAAAAGCTGGTTTTCCATCTTCGACACGGACAGTCTTCAATAGGGTAAGTGGTATCTCAAATCCCTTTACGCGTTGTTCGCCGCAGTTGGCCACGAGTTTATGTTCTGTGCCCCATCTTGAATATATTGCCATCGTGATTCCTCCCTGCCGCCGTGATGCGCGGCTGCTAAGCATAATAGGTTTCGTACAGATAGCGGTTTACCCGACCAAGAATCTGCCAGCCTTTGTTATCTTCTGAAAAATCATCGGCAAAGAAAAACTCGCCGATCAATTTCCCCACAAGGTGCCCAGCATCTTTTCTACCAGCTACCCACGGATCACGTCTTGATTCTGTTGTCATTGCGTATCTCCTCTATGATTGCTCAATCCTGATCGTTACCTTTTGGAGTGCGGCCCAGAGCGTCCACGTTTTGATACGCTCGACTGCCTGGGCTATGGTTAGGTCGTAATGTTCCTCTGCTTTGCGCCAACTGTTTGCGATTGTGCGCTGGTAGATGGTTAAAGTCATTGTGATTTCCTTTCGACCGAAGCAATGTTATATACCCATCTATTGTTATCGTCAAGAAAATAATGTTGACAACGAAAAGAATTGGTTTATAATCGGCGCTATGAAGAAACAGGAATTTGTTTTTGAGCCCAAAGATGTGCCAGAATGCATTCAACAGGACATCACACCACAGCGAGTTCGACAATTGATTCCTGAACTTGGACTCGAAGAAGGTTTGCATTTCAAGCGCTTCGGCCGTTCGGTGATGCTCAGCCTCGAGGGAGTGAACGCTATCAAATGTCGTAATACAAAGCCGGGGCCGAAGAAAGCAGAGGTCGCGTGAAGACAGAACTAGATAAAGCATTCGATCTTCTTAATGAGAAAACTGTTAATATTAACTTTGCAATGGATTTTCTCGGGATGTCGAAGCGCGATGTCAGGAAACTGTGTTGCCCTGGGGTCCTCGACACGTATGTCATGGACGATGGCAGTTACCGGATCGTCAGCAAATCTCTGAATGCCTACGCAAAGAGCCGGATTGAGAAAATCAAATGAAACACGAACATTATTCATCCTCGACAATCGCGCACTCTGATTATGACGCGACGAAAAGGATTTTGACGATTCAGTTTCGCAGCGGTGGCCTTTAACGGAAAAAGGTCGTAGTATGTACCTGGAAATGCGGAAGGCAAAACCCCATAATATCCGGCGTCTTTTCGGTTCTGATTCGTCCTGCGCCAACACAGCCACGGCAAATAGGTGTTTACGCCCTATTCCCAATCGTTTAAAATCAATCAAATGTCATCTGATGCACAGTCAATCGGTCGTTACGCAAATCGCTGGCTTCCGGGCGTGTCTGGAAATCCTTTAGGTTCAACGAATGCGCGCACTCCGAATTTGCTTGGTCAACTCAAGAAAAAGCTATTAGCTGCTGCTGACAGGAAGGCCGCTGAGGGTGATCCGCAATCGCCGTTTCTAGTGCGCGACCAAATCATCAACGAGATGCTGCGACTGGCTCTTCACAGCAACGACGACCGTGTAAGGTTTGCTGCCATTAAAGAGATATTCGACCGGACTGAAGGCAAGCCCCTTCAGCGTGTCGAGGTTATTGAAAACGATCAGCGAGATCGATACCTTTCCTGTATCCAGTTCGTCCGAGACTCGCTTATTAAATCTGGCAAGGAAGTTGACGAGCGGCTGATCCTGGAAGCTGTTTGCGGAACTTACCCGGAAGCTCGGGAAGTCCTGGCGGATATGTTCGCGGCTGCTGATGGCGCGGGTTAGGTTGCATCTTGCTTTATCTCCCAATGAACTGCCTCGTCTTTACCTACAGCAATGAGTGTTAATTCGTGGCCTGCAAATAAATAGAACGTCTCAAGAATTTCGACGCCTTCACTTGTTCTTATGCGAATCATCTGATCAGGCGCGCCGTTACTGAAATTCGTAATACATGTTGCGTCTGGTCGCGGCCAAAATCGCAGCAGCAAATATACTGCGACGATCAGTACCAGTGCGATGATTACGCTATTGTCCATCTGATTCGATCTCCTTTGCACAGTCCTCTATTTCCGCTGTGGCCTCGTCGGCACAATCACCAGCATAATTACGAATTATTGGTATCAGCTGACGCACAATCGCCGCGTCTTTCTCCCGTTGCTCGCGCTGGGCCCGGGCGTTAATCTCATCAGCTAATCCAGAATCAAGTATTGAGGTTGCGATAATCGCCAAGCACTTTACGCATAGGCGAGTATTCAACGCCGGATACAGCTTTGCCGGCGTGAAACAAGACTGACAGCGCGCCTCGGGTTGGCCCGTGAGATTGTCTAGATAACTTCGTTCGATCATTTTGCTCACAATATCTCCTACGCTGGATTTCCGCTTACGACCTTGCCTTCGCGGTCCTTGAATAGGTAGTCATCTTTGCTAATCGATATGCTCCTGTCTGAAAAAACTAGCACGAGCGTCTCATCAAACGTTCTGAAGTGTGCAGCATCGGCAAACACTGATACCTGAAATCCATTATTACCAATATATTGAATGCTCTCGTATTCTGGATTCATTTCACGCCGCCCTGCTTGCTCTGGGATGTATACCACGGCGCGACGATACCCCAGATCGCGCATAATCTGCATTCCTGGTGCTCTCCGTGCCTTCAGAACATCGCTCAGGTAAGAACCGGACACCCCAATTTTTTCGGCATAGGCTTTCTGTGATCCAGCCTTCGTAACTGCCATCATCAACAAGTTGTAGAAATCCTGCTCAGTTATCTGGTTCTTCATAAATCCATAATACGCATATCAGCGTATCAGGTCAAATGAAAAACATTAATCAAATCCGCGCGCGCAAACCATCCGCCGCGTAAGCAAAAATTCGGTCCTGAGAATTTTTCTGAGTGGGGAAGTTGGTACGCGACAGCGTTCAACTTCTTGTGACCTTTTTGTGGCGTAAGCCACGATATGACCTTTTAAAAAACGGTACATATTAACTATAACATCTTTGTGGTACGTTTCGGCCCTACCCCAGGGCCAGAACGTACCTACTTAAGCAGGGCTGATTCGTACCTACCCTGCGCCGAAAGTAGGGCCAGAACGTACCTACTTTTTGCGCGCTTTCCGTGCCTGAAATGGGGAAACCTTGCCATCCTTCGCGTCGATTTCGGGGAATTCTTTCTTGCAAAGGTCCCCCGTTTCTTCCGAGTACCTTTTAATTGCCTCAAGCACAGTCGTAACGCCCACGATAAATCGACGGGGTTTCCCTCTGGTAACTGTTGGCTCGGTGATGAATTCAAGATCGAGTAAAATAGACCGTGCCATTTCCTGTTGTCGTCGAGTGAGTCCGGTTTCTTTCTCCCACTGACGACGGGTTTTCCAAAATTCACCGTTGGGCTGATCGCTGCATTCCCACCAAAACCACGCTTGGGATAGAAAGATTGTTGCCTCGATTGATTTTGTTAGCTTGAAGAAGATTCGACGGTAACGAACAGAAACGCGGAAATAACGGTCAAAAAACGCTGGCGTCTGATTCATTGGCTACACTTCCAATGTGAATTTCGTGTGATGATTGCAGCGAGAATGTGTGTAGTTCATCCTCGCCACAACCCAAAACTCTGTGATCAGCAGAGCGACACGATTCGCTGATTATACCCTACTTCGCGAACAACGCACCCGGTTTTTTGCGGACGCTCACAAGCCGGACGGTCTGCTTGCCAGTGCACCGCGATTCCTCTTCAATAACGACCTGGATGCCAAGCAAGCCGTAGTTTTTGCGATCAAGAGTCACGGCTAGCGGCTGCCCACATTTTCCGCAGAATAAAGCATTCGATGCAGATAATTTGATATTTGGCAAGTGTAGTTTCGGCTACATCGTGGTAGTATATCCACACAAGAGACTTTAAGGAGAAATAAATTGTGGGTTCGGGTCCCACCTTTCGCACCAAATCTATGGCTGAATACACTGTTAATCAGATAGATAAGATTGTCATCGGGGCGCTACGTGACTGTATCTATCAGCACGGGCCAATAACACACGAGTGGATTGCTTCAGCAGCCAAAAGAATTACAACGCAGCTTCGCGGAGCGATTAAGAACAAACAAATCACCGAAGAAGACGAGATTCTCGATCTATTCGACTCGGTTGATGGCAACGGCAAGGAAACGCTACAACGCTTCGGCGAGATATGCCGCTAACGATCTTTCCCGGAAGCGCAGCCCGACACTGCACCCGAACGGTAGCGGCTAATCCTGACTACCAACGACTGTAGGGACATTTTCGCGAAGGCAGCCTGGGTATCCTCGCCGCAATTTCTGGATTCCACCCGGTTCGTATTCTATTTCGAAACATTTCGAAATCTTCCTCTCTAACGTTAAAACGCTTGGCCCATTCCCGCACTCTCAGTGATTCCCCCGCGAATGTAAACGTTTTGGGCGGATTTGTTTTACGCTTGGTGTTGGTACCACTTAAAATTTCATCAAGACTCTTTCCTCGCTGAATATTCGTCGCGACAACGCTCCTCTTGAGTCCATGTCGATCACACCATTCAGCTAAACACATCTTTTCGCCATTGCATTCTACGATTCGATTACTCCGTTTATTCCGTGCGTTCTGGGTTCTTGTGGCCCATCGTAAATTCATCGGCCAACCATTTTCAAGGCACTCTGAACACTGGCCGCAACTATAGTGCCCGTCATTGTCTTTTCTGTCGATCTGCATTGAAGGGTCTGGTCGAGGACCTACCGTAGAGTAAAAAGCGCCAGCGGAAGAGAGCAAGTAACCACATATCTTGATTCCCCGACCGCCGTAATCTTTCCATTGTGGTTGGCGCGGATTCAAGCACCGCGTCTTGATGCGGTCCCAGGTTTTAAACTCGGGCGTACCACTCAATCCGTGAATCGTGTTAAAATGAAATTCAGCCATTGAGTAAATCTCCTTTACAGATTTATTGAATTGGTAGATCGGCGGAAGGTGCTCAAACACCGCCGCCGATTGTCATATTGTATCACGAATTTCGTTGCCTTATAATAGCTTTTTCCTGGAGATGCGGACTGCCTAACCGCACCCAGGCTGAGGGGCGAAAGCTATCACTCTCTGGGTTCGCTGAATTGGCGAGATAATATAGCGCCGGGAATTAAACTTAACCGCAACCTATCTATTAAGACAGCCCTCGACGTTTTCTGCAGGGACCAACGCTAATGATTGCAACGCTTAGTTATTAACGTCGAGGCTGGTCCTTCGGTGTGCTATTATCTCTCAGGGGCGTATTCGTCGATCTTAAGTGTACCCTCTAACTATGAACGCTGATGGAGCGCCCCGCAATCAAACCCCAGCGAGGTATCGATGGCTTCAATTTCTGTCTTGGTCCTTGATTTCATTCTGTCGGTTATCGTGTTTTTCGGCGGTGGTTGGGCTATCTATAAACGCGCTCCCGATGGCGTAACTGTAAGTGCAAGTAACGTAGCCGCACTGATCCTGATGATCCTGCTGTTTTTGCAGGTAATGAAGATAATCCAGACTTGTGGTTAGCGAATTCTATTGAAATCACGCGCCAAATCGGGCAATATGGCGGCTGTATGAGTAAATTTACCATCCACGCAACTTTCGAGGGCGAACACCCAAACGAGTTGCTTCACACTTTAAGCGGTCTGAATGCACTGATGGAAATACCCTGTGCGCTTGACCGCCTCACAACTGCAGTTAACGAGACGAAGGAGATTCTTATGGCACTGTCACCAAATATTCAGAAGTTAGTTGACGCATCGACCGCATTGTCATCGGCGGTCAGTACTTTCCTGGCCAATCAGGGTGGTGCGACTGCAACGGCCGTTCAAGCTGCAATCGACGCAGAGGACACTGATCCGGCAGTGGTGGACGCATTGACGAAACTACAAAACGACATCAAGATTCTTACGCCGGCAGTAGCAGCGACCACGGCGGCCGTTGCTCCAGTCCAGAACGGGTAACAAGTTCGTTCGTGAGGTAACTCCTGCTCGCCCCGCGATTTGCGGGGCTTTTTCTTTGAACTGTGTTATAGTGCCGTCACGCGCGCGATTCGAGTTGCTCCTGTTGACTAACTTTGCTATGAAAATCGAGTCGCGCGCGGAAAATCTATGGCAAATCCATTCACGGTCCATCTAAACGGAAGCGGAAAAGTCGCAACCGGCGCTACGGTCGCTCAAAAGGCGTTCATCGGTGAAGATTGCGTTGTACTTGACGCCTGTGAGGTCTACGGCGAGTCCGTAATCCGCAAGGGTAGTCAACTATCCGGTGCGTGCAGGGTCTTTGGCGGCGCAGATATTCAGAAATCGCGGCTACACGGCTCAGTGATTGTGGCCGGCGAGAAGGCTGCAGTTATAAATTCCCTCTTAATTGGCGATATCCTAGTCGCTGACAGTGCCTCGGTTCATAGCTGCGATTTGCGCTGTGGACCTGGGCAAATAATCAGAATCACTGAAAACGCGCAACTGATGGGAGTTTTGATCTATGGACCGCTGACCGTCAAGGGTGATGCAAAGGTCAGCAATTGCGAGCTGTATCCGTCGACCGATATCGTTGAAGGCGAATGGACGAGGCCGCCAAGGGTTGTGCGATCGGTATTCCAATTTAACCTAGTCGAATCAATCAACGATAGGATTGTCATCGGCTGTCAGGTTCACTCTCTTGATGTTTGGAAGAAACTCGATCCGAACCGATGGGCGCAATTAGGATTCTCACCTGAAGAACTAGCCGAATATTCAAGACTCATCAGCGAGTGGTAGATGGCAACAGACGACCTTCGCTCCATTATCGTCGGCCTGGTCGACCAATTCAAGGCTGCGGATCAGGCTGTTGATCTCTACAAAAGCCTGGAATCCCGCGAAAAAGGCGAAACCTATCTCAGCAGATTAGACGACGCGCTCGCCCGCTGTGCCAATTGTGAGATTCTTATTGATCTGGCGCAGTCAAAGATTCAACCGCTAATCGACCGCGCAACCAATGACATCGAGCGTCAGGCCCGAGAATATCAGCGTGATTTAATTGGCTGGCAGCTTCACAGGGCGGCCGAGAGTGCTCAAGAACGCATCGCTCATCTTGCGAGAATCGTCACCCCAGAAGATCAGGCGGCCGAAAAAGAACTCTGCAGAAAAGACACAAAATACTGGTTCAGATATTACGCATGGTCAACCGACCCAAGACCCGATGCGCCGTTGTCGGTGATGCCGACCGTTCCGTTTCCGTTTCAGGATAACTACATCGATTGGTTGGAGTGCACGACATTCGAAGAGCACTCATCCGGACTGGTTGAGAAATCCCGCGATATGGGAGCTACGGTGATCTGGATCGAATGGAACGTGAAACACTGGCTGTTTACCGAAGGCTTTTCCTCGTTGCTATCATCGGCGACCGAAGATCTGGTCGACTCGAAGCAGGACCCAGATACCTTATTCGAAAAGACGCGGTTTCAGATTCGGATGCTTCCAAAATGGATGCTTCCGGTTGGTTTTGATCCAAACCGACATATGCCGTATATGAATATCGCGAATCCTGAGAATGGATCAGTTATCACGGGTCAAGCTCCCACTCAGAATATCGGTCGCCAACGTCGACGAACCGTCGCGCTCTGCGATGAATTCGCAAGCTGGCCGTTTGGCGGATACACGCAACATACAGCAATGTCTCAAACCGTCCGTTGTATGTTCAAGGTCTCATCAGTCAAAGGCAGGCTCAACAAATTCGCTGAAGAGCGTCACGCTGGTGGTACAAACGTTTTTACGATGGATTGGCGAGAACACCCTTGGAAAGATGATCGATGGTTCAACTCTCTCGATCACGGATACTGCGGTCCTCGAATGACGACGCAGGAAGTTGCGCAGGAGGTTTCCCGCGATTACGATGCCTCGCAGCCCGGCAAAGTTTTCACCAAGTACAATGAACTCCTGAACGTCGTCACCTGGAAAGAATTCGCGAGCGTCGCCGTTGGCGCAGTCAATCCAGACACTAATCTTTATCGAATCCCGACTAATTGGTTTTGTGGTCGGGGCCTTGACTGGGGAGCAACTGACGAGAATCAACACCCAGCAGTATGTATCTGGATCGCCATCGCGGCTGAGAATGCACATCCATCAATTCGAGGCTGCATATTCGTCTATCGTGAACGGATGTGGAGCGGCGGCCCGACTGTCGGAGAAGTTGCCCGCGAGATTAAAACCGTCGAAGCCGTTGATCACGAGACCGAAAGGATGGTTCAAAAACGGATCAGTCACGAGCGATCGACGGAACAAAACACGTTTCTGCGCGAACATCGAATGCCCTGGGAAAAATGGCAGACCACCGACAATTGGGGGCTGTCTGTCATTAATGAATTCCTCGAACCTCGAAAATGGCAGCATCCGTTCAGAGCGGAGCTGTACGGTTCACCGCGTCTGTATCTGATTGTCGCTGATGATCAGGGTCAGATGGAAAAGGATCATTCAGGACACGGTGCCGTCGTCGCTGCTCGCGATCAGGACGGACTAAAACGATTAAGAGCCGAGATGCCCGCGTATCACTATCCGACAACCGAAGCCGGTAAACCTGTCGGAAAGATGAAGCCTGAGAAGTTCTTCGATGATGCGGTCGATGCATTGCGCGGTGTTGCTGGTCACTTCTTCGGGCCAAGCAAAAAGCTATCTGATAACGAACGGATGGAGGCATCATTCCCTGAGCCTTTACGCGCCGAAACCCTGACCCGTGAAATCCGGGATGGCACAATCGAGGACCTGAACGTCAGGATTATGCAGCGAATCGAAGCGCGCCAGAAATACAAAGAACAGAATACGGGGCGTCGTGGTATACTCGACCGCTATAGAGGTGGAAGATGAGCCGAGAAAAGCAAATAGAGATGGCGAAGGACTTTTGCATTAGCAAAGGAGTCAATCCCGATTTAGTTGATAAGCTGTACGAGGGTCCTTTCGGTATCGCGGCCGATCAGCCGGAATCATTATTCAGTGCCGAGTTGAAATCAAAGTTTAAGCTACGATCTCAGTTGCCAAAACACGTTGAGGCCGGTATGCGAATGCTGGTCATTACCGGCGACGTGATCGACATGCACGTCAAGGGCGAGACCGTCGCGAATATGCTTGACCTAATCATTCCACAATTGCCAGCGGATGTTTTCCTCTGCGATGACCATTACAGCGGCGGGGTCATCTATCCGTTGCCGATGTTCAACGCGGATGGGAGTAGCGGATATTGCGATGCTTACTGTCTCATTCTCGGAAGTCTTCAATGGAAGAATCCCGGCCCCGGAAAGATGATTCCGATGCTGGACGTGTTTTTCACCAAAGACCCGACAACCTGGGCCGTAACCGCGAAGGTCGTTGAACGCACTGAAAACGTGAAATAATGAAAGTATCAAGGCTAATCGAAATTCTCAAACAGTGCGATCAGGAATTGGAGATTTGGAGTCATTCAAATAATCACACGGCCGATGAAGATATAAAAGTCCTTATTGTCTCGGATGGCGGCCAAGATTCTTATGTCATCATAGGCAATCCCGAGGATGCGAGACTGCACGACAACGGCCTGAGGATTCAGAAAAGATATAAATAATGGAAGAGCGGCTTATCCCTAGTTACGAGGCTCAAATCGCGCATCTGGTCGCGCGTGGAGTGCTCTATCCGACGAAAGAGGGCAACTGGCCTGTGATGATCTTCCACGATTTCCATTGTCCGTTCTTTCGCGGAAATCAATGCGTTTGTGATGTGTTGATTGCGCCGATTGCTTATGTTCACAGGGAGAGAATTGTATGAGCCAAGCCGTTAAGATTATTCTTCCAGAACCGCCAGTGGGTGCAGATTCGTGGGATGTTTACGCAACTCAAGTACTCTACGATTACTCGATATTCGCCAATCTGTCCGATAAAACTATCACCGCAAGTCACGAAGGCGGTTATTTCGATATTAGTCACCTTGAAGATTGAAACCGGTTTAATCGGCGATTGTACGAGCATCGTAGTTTCCAGAACGCGAATCGACTATTAAACTATGCGGAGTGCGAACTATGAGCGAACGGTTAGAAGCGTTAACGCAGTATCGAAACTTTCAAGCGAAAATAAACAAAATCGTCGTAGTCGGTCCAATCCCACATCCCGACTACGATAAATGCCCTGACGAATGTGATTCAAAACACGCACACGAGATGATGCGACATCGGGTTGGACAACAGAAAGAATCGATGGAAGGTAGCGCAAGAATCAAGGACCTGGAGTGCTCAACGCCCGTTGACGACGCGCCGAAACCTATACCAAATGCCGCTGCAGACTTCGGGCCACACGAGTACGGCAAGTACCCTGTCGCCGGGGGGCCGAGAAAGACACCTAGTGGCGAAATCGCGCAAGACCTGATCTGTGGTCTTGCGATTCGCGATGTCATTGAAATCATCAACTGTCTGAAATTAGCGAAAGGCGCAACGGAGCAATCGCTGGTTGAGTTCGCCGAACAGATTTTAAGGGAGAAAATATCATGAATCTTCAGGACATTATCAACAGCGTTCGATCTGAGGCGCGTAAACTCCGCAGCACAATCACAAATGGCGCTCATCCTGAGACACTGAAACAGCATTTCGACACCATTGAATCGCATTTGCAGGAAATGGAGCATCCCGGCCCGGCCATCGTGGGAATCACACTGGAACGCGCTGTAGAGATACTCAACGAGCGTCAGTATGAAAACTGCGAGTGGGAACGAAGCACAGGTGGTGTCGTGGGCACTCGATTGAGCGCGGGAGTGTTTGATGAGTTGAGTGTGTTTGCGGCCATTGCTGTTGCTGAAAAACTCGAACGCGAAAACGAGCCGATTCCTGAAACGGCAATTCCAGTAGAAAAACCTGTCGTGGTTGAACCTGTTCCCGTCACCGAAAAACTCTCAGGGGAATCATAATGGCATCTGGGAAATCGCTAATTAAAACCGAACCGTCACGTGCTCGAAGACCTCTTGTGATGCGAGTCATTAGACCATCCCTGGAGGATCCAAAGAAATCCGTGGCCGTCTCGACCGTTTATAATCCCGAATATGTGATGTTGAAAACCGGATCGATTCAAAGGAATCCTAACAAGCAATGAAATACTACGAATCCCTCGGTTTCCTTGCCATATTCGGTCTCGCCCGCTCAAAACAAGACAGGATACTTGCACTTGAAGATGAACTGCGGGCCGAGCGTGTTGGCCGCGGACTTGACCGCCAGGAATGGACAAAAGAGCGGAATTCGCTTATAGATGTGATCTTGCGGAAGAACGGAGCGGCGCCGATTCACACAAAACCAGTGATTCAGCCCGAGGTAAAGCAGCACGGCCGGGGTCTGAGCATTGTCGAAGAGCGGCGGCTGGATTTACAGAACCAGATGCGACAGGCTTCGGTTGAACAAGAGAAATCAGATTTAGAAAGTTACGGTAGCAAGATTCAAGAGATTCTAGCGGAGGAGTTTCAATAATGAGTGAAAAACTACTTGATGAGAATCTAGCCGGACGGTCATTTGATCGTGACGGACAACGCCAATTATTCTCGGAAATCTTCGCGGCCGGCATTCCCGCATTCAATGAGAACGGCGAAGGCGTCATTTTACCGGGAATCCTGGTAAAACCGGAAGAAATCGATCCGGACCCAATGTTTGACTAAAACCTGATTCGGAGTTAGACAAGGATGTCGACACCGCCCAATAATTTGCCAAAGGACGGCGCGCACGGTGCAGAACTGCTGCCGTCCGATGAATATACGCGCCACACGCAGCGACAACTCGTAAAGAAGACAAAGAACCGTCGTAACCCCAAAAATTGGGCGATGGAGTTATTCGCAGCCGTCAATAACAACTACATCGGCGAGCGCTGGCCGCGCGTCCTGAAGATGCAGGAATCCCGGAGATTCACTCGTGGCGAACAGCAACTGGCGATCGATCGCCAATCTGGAATCTGCGAAAACATCCTTACGACTCCGAATAGTGAAGGCAAGTTTATTAGTGCCGACGAAGAATCGGCGTTGCTCACAACTGACCACGTAAGTCCGGCTGTGCGCGCGGGATTAAAGGAAATTACGGCCAGCAATCCCGAATTCAAAGCTGGAGCGCGCGCAAAGAACCCAAAACCTGAACAGCGAGCACGGGCGCGGGTTGCCCAAGCTTACATGGATTTCGACGCCGCGATTCATTCCAAACCGTCTGTCCGGCAGGACGAAGCTCTGTTTCAGTTGGTCTGTGGCGAATGGTATAAAGAAACCTATTACGACCAGAATGCCGGCGGTCTGATGGACATTACGGATTACGCGATTGTTCCTGGCGTGCCCGAATCCTGGCAGTACCAATGTACAAACTGTCCGCAAGCAGGCGATGTCAGTGACCTGGTGGACCAAAGTGGAGCGCCTCCAGCCGTTCAATCGCAATACGGGCAACCAGTGGTCAATTCCCAATGTCCCCAGTGCGGTTCAACGCAATTGGCGGCCTCAAACACACCCGCAACGCCGCCGATGAAGATTCCGAATGGTAGCCACAAAGAACAGGTCGGTCAGCCAGTAAGTCGATTATTTCCACCTGAAGGCGTTGTTCTCGAATTCACGGCTCGAACGGTTCCGGAGAGTACGTTTTTTTACACTGAAGACCTGATGAGCCGAGCAGTTCTCGAAGCAATGTATCCGTGGGCTGACATTCCAAGTTCGCCACCATCACCTGTTCTCGTTTTGCAGTATCAACTCGCCCGCGCAACTGGCTCGAACAGCATTCCGGGTTATCAAGGCTATGGGGCATCTGGGTATTCTGGACCGTTCGAAAAACTCAGACGCGAACGCCTCTGGCTTGACCCGCCGATGTTTCAGGACATCGAGATTGATCAGGATATAATTCTCGGTGATCCGCAAAACCCGACCGATACGATTCCCGCGGGCACGAAACTCGGTGACAAGTTTAAAAAGGGATTGCGACTCTATAAAGTCGGTGATTGTATCCTCCAATGGTTTGACGAATCGAAGAACGGTCGTTGGGTTTCCTGTGGGTACACCAAAAACATTGACGGTTTCCACTGTGACGGAATGGTTGAGCGAATAGTTCAGCCTCAGAAACGTTACAACGCGCTGGATACCTTGTCGATGAACAGTGATATGACGTGCAGCGTGCCAATAATCCTTGGCAAACGAAGCTCGTTCGATATGTCGAAGATGGAAAATCAGCCGGGCTTCAATGCGGTTTACGTTGAAGAGGCTTTCACGGGCGAGGATGTCAATAAGGCGTTCGTCGTTATTCCGGCCTTGGACGTGTCGGAGCGGGTAAATGAAGACAAGCGAGGAATCGCTGCTGAAATAGAATACATCTCTGGAATGAAAGCTCAGATTCAGGGAACACACGATCCATCGGTAAAGACATTTGGCGAGGCTGCGATGGAGCGCCAGCAACAGGTCGGATTACTCGCTCCGCCGTGTGACCTGCGAGCCGAGGCAGAGTCGACGCGAATGTATCAGATGCTTGAACTGCGAAGAAAATATTACGTCAAAGGACAAGACGATTTTCTGGGTGAGTTTGAGGACTTCGAAATCAAGGCGTTTACTGATCTGAACTATGATATGGCGAAGGAAATCGAGATAACCTATGCGCCTGGCTCGCATATTCCGCGCACGCAACAAGACGTAAAGATGGACCTGATGACGCTCGCTGGCTTTGGTGGCGTTGCCGGTGGTGCGTTCAATAGTCAGGTCTGGGGTCCAAAGATTCAGGAAATCATCTTCGAAGCGTTCAATAATCCATACAATGTCGATCAGATTGAGCCGACGAAGCGCAATGCCGAAAAGCGGTTGCAGAAACTTCAGCAGTTTATATTCACGGTCCTGGCGCGGTCGTTTGACATTACTCAGCCAGTTCCTGATCCACAAATGCAACCAGTCGGCCCACCCGATCAGAACGGACAACCGACAACAGCCCCGACTAATAAAAAGTACGCAGCTTATCAGGCATTGGTTCAGGAAACGGTTGCCAGAATCAATTTCCAAGGCGACACCGACAACCACGCGGTTTATGTTGCGACCTACACCGATTGGATGCAAACTGATGACGGGGAATCTGGCCCGATCTTCATTCAGCAATGTGTTTTAGGTCTGAGACAGCGACACGTTGACGCGATTACACAGGCACAGGATCAGGCACAGCAGAAACAAATGCAACAGCAGGTTCAACAGGGAATGATCGAAAAAGCTGGCGATGTGATGGATCAGGCAATGAAATCTGACACTGAGCTTGAAAAAGCCAAACTCGATCACGGTCACGGTGCCGCCAGCCAGGCGGCCGAACAGGCACATGCCGAAACGATGGCGGCGATGCAGCACGGTCACGATCAAGCAATGGCCAGCCAGCAACAAGGGCACGAACAACAGATGGCTGAGGCCGAACCCGATGCAGACGATTCAGGTGGCTAGATGTCCCCTTTCGCCCCACTCTTATAAAAATCTGTTGACTTAACGGTTTAACTGTACGATTATCCCTCACATAGCAAGGTCTCAACCAATTCCAATCGTCTTACGGTGTTTCGAGAGCCAACTCTGTAACAATGGACGCCGCAGACGAGCCAAGATGAGACTGAATGAACCTTGATGAAACTACAGCCGTAGCGAACCGTGATTCGCAGGCGCTTACAACGCCGGCCTCGACTAGCCAAGCCTTAAGTACCCCTGACAGTGGGTCATCTGTCATCACCGCCGATCAAGCAGCTATCAACCTATCACCCGAAGAGATTCAAAAACTTCCGGTTCCACAATTCAGGAAGCAATACGATCTTGTCAAAGGTGAGGCAGCTCAGTGGAAAGCAAAGCACGATGAACTAGCTATTCAACTTGGCGAGTTTACCGAGATTGCCGAATGGGTTGACGAAGCCGGGGGTAAACCTTACCTTCAGCAAGCGGCGGAAGTATCGAACCTGATGACCAATTCGGACGCCTGGCAGCAACGCGCGGGTGAACCCGATGATGTCTATGGACGGCGCAGATATGCGTCACTCCAAAAACTGTTCGATCAAATGTACGCGATCAGTCCGACTAACGCGCCAACAATGGTAGCCGCCACAAGCGACTATTATGGGCAGGCGAGTTATAAAATCTTCATTGATACCTTCTTTGGTGCTCCACCAACCGATGCGCAACTGGAAGCCCATCACGCTTTTGTTGCCAACGGTTATCAACTTCAGGCCGCTCCGACGACCGACTCCGATGTCCTTCCGCCGTATTGCTATGCAATGGATGAGTACGGACAGAAGGTCGAAATCCCGGAAAACGTTGCGTATTTCCGCTCAGAAAAACGCAGGGAACAACGGGAGAAACAAAAGGAACAGCAGGAAAAGCAGGCGCTGAAAAAGCAGGTGGAGAGCCTGTCTAACGGTCAGGTCAAAAAGACTGAAGTTGACAAGCAGGCCGAAGGTGCTGGTCGCGAACAGAAGTTTAGAGAGCAGGTCTTGTCACCGGTTGACGAGATAGTGTCGAAAATCTATCCGACTAAAACGCTGCAGACCGAAGGTAAGATGCGGCAGTTACGGTCGTGGATTGATTCACACATTAAAGAAACCGTCGGTGACGAACTGGATAAGCAATTGGCAAACGCGCGCGCTGGCGGCGGACAGGCGCTTATCGCAGAAGGCAAACTCTCAAGGCTTCAAGCAAAAATAAGGCTTGGGGCTGGTGAAATCGCTGCTAAATGGTGCAATATCGAAAACATCGATAGCGACGTGATCCAGGCTCAATTAACCACGGTCAAAACGGCAAACGCGGAACCGTCAACCCAGGCGGGGCTTTCCAATACCGTTCCATCGCGACCGGATCGAAAGGCGGTCGATGCGAGCGGAAAACGTCTTTATGAGGATGGATATAGTAAGAAATGGGTCGAGGATGCCTCTGCTCATCGACAGAAGTATATGCACCTGTATCCGAACGAGAAAGCCTATATGGACGCGACAACCCAGCGTTAGCGTAGACGGTCGGACACGGAAGTCCGGGCGGCGATAACAAGGATGTTTCATTATGGCAGTTGACTCAACGGCGATTACGCCGATAACCCTCGAAGAGGTTCAGATGGAGGTTCGCAATCAGGCGAACGAATCCAGCCACACCTATCCAAAGTTCAAAGACTCAGACCGTAGACCTGTAAACGTCCGCGGCACGTTCATCCCAATGCTGATGAGACTCAACGGCACTCTTGGCGGCGGCGCTGAAGGTGGCCAATACGCTGACCCTGGTGGAAGTGAATGGGCGCGCGCCACAGCGACCTACAAACGGTTCTGGATGGCATCGCTGTTCACAAATGACGCGCTCGAATCGACCGATATGATGGTCCAGCAGACACTCCAGAACTCGATGATCAACGATGCCGCAGCAATTGCGGTCCAGCGCGACATTATGATTTTTGGTGATGGCACGGGCACGAGAGCCACGGTTCTGAGCGTCTCTGGCGCTTCTGTGACGTTCACTGATCCGATGGGCAATTCGCTATTCCTGAAGGGCGGCAAGTTTGAATTCCGTTCGCCTTCTGGAACTCTGCGAGTCGGTGTCACCTATTACAAATGCACAAGCACGACCGCCGGCAACGTCGCGGGATTTGACAACAACATCGACGGTTCGGTCATCGCTGGCGATATAATGATCTACAAAGGGATGTATAACCTGGAGTATTTCGGGCTTGCTTATCACGTCAACAGTTCGACGGCCCGCACCTATCAGGGAATCGACACCTCGACTGTTCCGGCGAGTTATCTGCCGCGAACCGAAGATGCGCTCGGCAAAATGCTCAATATCTCGTTGATGCAGCGCAACAAGAAAGCGCTGACCTACAAGAAGGGTGTCGACGCAAAAGTGCCGCCGTGCTATTGGTTCTTCCCGACCGCCCAGTGTGATGCTTACCTGGCGCTTGGTCAGACCCTTGGTGCAAACGTCTCGTCGTTGAAACGATTTGGCGCTGGTGATGCCAATTTCGATCCTCAATTTCAGACGATTTCCTATGCCGGTGAACTGATCGACGAAGACGAGAAACAGCCAGCCGATACTGTTTACTACACTCACGAGGGGCTGTTACAGCGGTATCCCCTACGCGAGTTGGGACTGCAAAGACGTGGCGCTGACGCCGAAGGTCTGATGCTGATCCCCGGTTTCGACAATACCGGCGCTGGTAACTGGTTCGACAAGTCACAGTACGTCAATATCTGGAAGGAAGACTTCGGATCGGCCGCGCCTTCGCGAGCCGTGAAGATTTTCAATCTCGGATTTGCAGGACTGCCGATTCCTTCACAGGTATAAATGGTCAACGCGATCGCACAATACGAGGCAGAGCTCCACCGGTTACGGAATCAACCGCGACCGTATCTGCCTCCGTGGTTTCAACCTGAGTTAACCCGGATCGGAGGGATTGACAGTCTCTCCGGTCAGCCTTTACGCAAAATAGTCTGGGGTCAATCTGTCGAAGCTATGAAAATGGCGCTCAAAGACAAACACGTAAACGACCTGATTGTCGATCTCGATAACCAAAAAGAGGGATTGTTCGCGTTCAAACAAGCGCCAGTTGAGATCGAATGGCGACCAAAATATCCCGGCTACCTAGCGGAACAGACTTTCAGAGTTACCGATGACGAGTTATTGATCGAACAGGTGGTCCATCGGGCCGAGATGATTCCGCGTGATCGATACTATATCGAGAAATTCATTCCGGTGTCGAAGATACCGCGGGATGTCTGGGAAATCGAATGGCGGTTCTATGTCGATCCTGAAACTGGTATCAAGGAAGATGTGATGGGGCCGTTTCCGATAGATGGGCAGTACGTCGAATGGATGTGCCTGGAAAATCCACAGACCAAAGAGATGTGGGAGCCAAACCGGCTCGTCCTTGAAGAAGTGGCGCGTAAGTTAGACTGGGAGCACCGATTCGATTCAATGTCGCCGCGTCAGTTATTGAAACTGAAACACAGTATTGAGAAATCTCAGCAAGAACAGCGAGACCTGCGTTGCATTGAAAGATTGTCCCGGATTATGAAAGAGCATCATCGCAGACGAACAACGACGACTGTTAACGTCCTGACCGACCGCTGCGCATCGTCAATAGTCACCCTATAAAGGAAAAATATGAGTTCACAGTTGTTAGATTTCACACCGAAGCCCCGACCGGGAGTCTACTCGGACACTCAGCAAGTGGTTATCGAGGATGCCCGCACACGCTATCTATACCTTGCGTTTAATCCGCAGGTTGGCGGCGTACTCGACATTCGGGAATTGAAGTGTTACGCGACGAAAATACCCCAGCGATTCATAACGCTGATCGCCCGGCATTCGTATCCTGATTATTCGCTGAGACCGGAAGAGCTCGAAAGCTATATGGCGGCTTCCGAGATGGATCCAGTCGGTTTCCACTGGCGGCCAAAGGCGATCCTACCCCAGGTGCAGGACATACTCAGACAGTACCGGACACTAAAGATGGTGGAACTTCAGACGCCGCTCAAATACGGTGTTCAGCATCTTCCGATGGGCTGGACGATGGAGCATTCAGTTAGTCTGATCAACGAGATTATCCATTTTCCTGTCAACGGCGAATCGGTTGATGAACTTCCCTACGAAGAATTTGGTCGTCATTTGTCGGCCGAAGTGCCGCGCCGTCTAAATCTAGCCGTCAGCCGTGAGTGCGTACCCGATCCGCAAGGTGAGAAGACGCGATTGCCGGAGAAGCTGAAAACAATTGGTTTGGAAATCATTGAAGAGTTGATTAACGCTCTTGACGGTTCTCGTGCATACGCTGAGAGCGAAATCAAAGCAGCGATAAAAGAGATTGATGGAAGGGGCAAGGATCAGCAGGGTCAGGGTGCAATAGATGACACCCAGGCGCGGTGTTTCTGGTTTCTGGGCAAACCGACACCGGTTGAACGTCAAATGGAATTTGGCCGCGAAGATAAAGGCTCAATGTTTCAGGATGTTATCGGAACGATACGTGATGGTTTTAGCAACCTGAGAGGCAATGCACCGGTCGTTGAGGTCGTCGAGGATGAAGAGAAGAAGCAAAAGGACGCTATGGAGATGGCTCGTCAGATGGCAAAAATGGCAATGGAAGAGCTTTTGGCGAGCGGTGAATACGTCAAGGCTCAGCCAAAACCGGCAGCGCCGACACAGCCAAATAAACCGCAGTCAGGTAAATAATGGGTACAGTTCCGCAATCAGCAATTGATAGTCGTGTCAGGCTGTGGCTTGGTAACATAACCGAAGTCCAGCTTCAGTCGACGATTTTGCACATGCATCGTGAAGACGTGATGGCTTTTCACGTTGCGGAACTAGACCTATCTCATCAGAACCATCGGACTCAGAAGACAACCGTTAATCTGCAGATATGGAAACGCGATTATACAATGCCTACGGCGTTTGCAAACCCGGTATTGGCCCGTATTAGATTTCCACAGTTCGGTCGGCGGAAATGTAACTGGATGCCCGTCGATATCGTCAATTTCGATATGATTCCGGAGCGTGAGAACTCAAACTATATGTCTTGCGGGTTTTTTGGGGCCGACAATCAGATGCGGCTCTCGTGGTCCCCGGAAACGATTGCCGAGATGGAGATTTACTATCAGAATCTGATGTTGCCAGATAAGCTAGCGACTTCGGCGATTCCGATAGCCGATGTTTTCGCCGGGATGACCACCGCCGAGATTGCATTTAGATGCTTGCCGGCCGCAAAGATTCCAGATAGCGAGAAAGAGCAGTACAAAGAGGTCATAGTCGAGGCCCTTGAAGAGTGGAAACCGATCTTTAGCAAATTAATGAATCGTGCGCCTAACCAGTCGAGCCCAAGGCGCACCGCATTTGGGCGTGGTCGTTTTAACTTTGGGCCAGGAAGCGTAGGCTATTATGACTAACGCTTTACTGGAGGTGACCCATGCCTAACCCGACGGCAGACTTCACCGTTGCCCGTAATCTGGTTTATGAGCAGTTGAATACTGCGTCTGTCACTGCTGGTGTCTGGAATGAAAATGATGCGGCCGACCCAAGATGGCAGCAAGCCTCGATTGATGCCGGAATTGTGAACGCAGATTTCAGAGTCGCAACGATGATCTGCAACACCGCTGGTCATCCGAAAGAGAACTACTACCAGGCGACTTCCGGAAATCTCAATTACGGCGATCCGACGCCAGTCGATATGATCGGTCCTGTTCGTGCGGTCAATATCAAAGGCGCTGATAACGTCACACGCCTTGGTCGCCCGACTGAGACCGACTGGATTGACTTCTTCAACGCAGACGCGGCAAAGACCTTTGGTGGTCCGGCTTTCACCGACAGGTATTATCAGTTGATCGACGGTCACGTGTACTTTAGCGGAACGTCTGCGCAACTCAAATACTGCACCGTTTCACGTGGAACAGCTGCGGTTAATGGATTAATTTCACCCCCAGAGTTTATCGACACGATTATCCTTCTGGCGCTGTTATCGCCGCTGATGAAGGAACAGGATTTCATGGAAGCCGCCACGTTTTTCCAGAAACAGGCGGAGCTACACATTCAGATTATCACTGGCGGTGGCTCAATTGTGCCGCCTATCACTTTATTGCAACAAAGACAGGCAGCTTGATAAGGAGTAGAAGATGGGAATCACAGCGGGGGCTTTTGGAGAGCAAGATACAGTTACCGTCGCTCGGGTAGGTCAGACTGGGGGTACGCCAGTTGCGCTTTGCACGGCGAAACCCAATCGCAAAATCCTGACTTTTAAAAATGAGGGTAGTGTAAAGGCGTGGATCGGCAAGGCCAGCACGATAACCACCGCAGCGGGATCGTTCTCCATCGCAGTTGGAGCGGTGCAGAACTTCACGGGTGAGGACGCACAGGGAGCGTGGTGGCTTATCACCGATAGCGGCACCTGTGATATTGCCGTAATCGAAGGTGTAGCTTAATTCGCGGTCAGAAAAGGGAGTGAAACAAAATGGGAATCTCAACAGCGCCGTCAGTATCGGCAAGCGTCACTAGTACATTACAGTCCGGGTCGGCAGTTGCTGGTAAATTTGGCATCGATCAAACTACTCCGGGAAGTACAAACCTAGTCGAAGCGGCAAACATCCCCGCAAATATCGCTGTCACGCCGACCGTCAGTACGAGTCCGGCATATTCGTCAGGTGATGCCGTGGGCGGTCTTCAGGTATTAACCGGTGCTATTCGTCTCAACGCCGGAACATCGCTTCTTCGTTCGATAACCATCACCGATAAGGGCAATCAGAAGGTCGCCTTTGACATCATTTTCTTCAACGCTGCCCCGACAGCCCCGACTGATAATGCGGCATACGCGACACTGGGGACGGATATCGCCAAAGTTGTTGGCCGGGTCCGAATCCTGACAACCGACTATGATACGGTCAACTCCATCGGGCTCGCGAGTCAGTTGAATATCGGATTGGTGATGGCATCGGGCGCGACTCAAAATCTGTGGGCGATTGTGGTCACAACCGGAACGCCGACTTACGCGAGCACGACCGACCTGACATTTACTTACAACTTCGAACAGAATTAAGAGGCGCAATGCCCTACGTTTATTTCACTATCGACATCGCCGCAGATGGGCCGTTCAATCTCGGTAAGATTTTGACGGCCGCTGCGTCCAATTCAATCACCGGTTTGACGATCCGGAACGCGCCACAAAAGGACATATCGAATCAGTATATTACTGTTCAGCATAGTCCTCGTAGCGCGGCGAATGTGATCGGCCTGGCCGACAACAACTCGCTCGTGGTTAATGCGGACGGCGGTAATTACGCGACTGATTTCTACGCGCGGTTGCTCCGTCGTGGCGAAGTCGAGCCACTTTTCCCGACAATGGGCAACTCGATTCACCCGCAGGACTGGTGGATCAACTCGGACATCAACGGGGCGATTATCTGTCTATTCTGGCAACTCTATTAGTTATGGTGACCTGTGAAAAGACTCTTCCTGCTACTGCTTTTCTCGCTTATCCTCGGTGGGGCCGTCGATGCTCAGACGGCCTCCATCTTGTTTGGTGGACCAACTGCCGGTAAACCTTCCAGTTGTAGTATCTCAGGTGGCCCTGATATCTATGTTGACACAACAACCCACACAGTATTTGTATGCAAAAGCTCGGGCGTTTGGGGGAATGGGTTTTCAATCGATGGCGCCAGCGGCGGAATAACAAACTCCGCGGGAAATAATGTCATCACCAAATCGGATGGCACAAATATCGTGGCGTCTGGTTTAAGCGACAATGGTACGACGATAACCGCGGCTGAAACCCTAGCCCTGGGAACAAATAGCTTGACGATGACCGGTTCGCTGGGTGCTACTGGCGCGCGATTAACCAAGGGCTGGTTTACTGATCTTCAGGTCACTAATGCAATCGCCGGGAGCGTCACGGGAAACGCTGCGAATATCACTGGAAATCTCGCGGTTGCCAATCTCAACTCCGGTACATCTGCATCATCGTCGACGTTCTGGCGTGGTGACGGCACGTGGGCTACACCGACTGCCGGTTCTCCCGGTGGCTCAAATACGCAGCTTCAATATAACAATTCCTCGGCCTTTGGTGGCATCTCAGGTGCGACCACGGACGGGACGACGTTAACTGCCGTTAGTCCGATTATCCTGAACATTGCCCCGGCTGCAGACTTCACCATCACCCAGAACACCAATAAGACGCCATTTAAGTCCGTCAATACGGCAGCGGCCAATAACACCTTAACTCTGAGTGGTGGCCAAACTTGGCTAGGAACGGCAACAGGCGGTTACAAGCTCGATGTTCGAGATACGACCGCAACGTCTATTGTTCATTTTTCACAGGGTAACGCCGATTCCGGTGGTTATCTCGTCAATAATGCCGCGGACAACGCCTATATGACCGCTGGAGCGAATCTAAACGCGGCGGGGTCAAGCTGGGTTGCGAAGTCCACGACGGCCGTTCTCTTTGGGGCAAATGGTGGAGTCACCACAATTTATCAGGACACAGGATTGACTGCTGGAAATAACTATACCCCAACCGCCAGATTTTCGATTGGAACGACCGGTATCATCACATTCAATACTACAAATTATGCGAGTTGTACGGCTCTTACAACCACGGCCGGCGGAGTAGTTAGCTGCACCGCATCTGATGCCCGCCTGAAACAGGATTTCCAGCGATTCAACAACGGTCTTGATTCAATCCGAAAAGTCAATCCGACGATATACAAATGGCGCGAAGGCACGATGTATTCTGACGGCGGCAAGGTCCACCTTGGATTAGTAGCGCAAAATGCAAGGGCCGCAAATCCATTATTTGTATCCGAGCAGGGTAATGGAACTCTACAACTTGAACCGACAGCGATTCAGGCAGCGTCCATCTCAGCAATCCAAGAACTAGACAAGAAGATCACGGCATTAACTGCGCTGATCGAGGCGCAGCAAAAGGAAATCAACAAACTGCGCCACAGGAAATAATGACGACGACCTTAACAACTGAATCAATCTGCTTAATCGCGCTTTCGCGAATCAGCCCTAGCGGTCAAAAGGGTGATCCGCTACACGCGTTATTGCGTGGAAACCTACCTGCGGCTCTGAATACACTTGCCACGCGGGTTTCGATGGATGGCCGTCGTCGTCTGCTTTCGCGTGAGTTTGACTTTACGATTGATGGCCCGACCCAGAGCGTTGACCTGTCGCCTGCAACATCAGCGAACGAACCGTTGTTGTTGCCATACGATCCGAGCAACGGAAACTATCTACCGTTTACGGCCTGTCGAATAGCCGGAATCGACGCCTATATGATTGCTGATCGACAAGGACTCGCAATCAAAGAACTGGACGATGGCTATCTCTATTACGCGATTGAGTCACAGAAACTTTATCTTAATTCGCAGACGCCTTTGACCGGTCAAGTGGTAGTCACCGGTAGTTTTATTCCGGCAATCGACCTGACAACCGAGACGATGCCGACGCTACCGCCAGAATTCGAGGATGACATTGTTGCATTACTAGTTGAAACGTTTATGAGTGCCCAACAAGGGCAACAGGCGGCATAAGATCATAAGGACGTGATTGGAGGACATGGATGTCCGAAGATTCGCAATTCGATATTCCGGAATACATCAAGAAACGCTTTGAAGGCGACGAACTGAAGGCCGTGCAAGAGGAACAGGCGCGGTTGCGGTCGAGATATGGCTACGACGCCAATAGAATCCGGACAATGAGCCGGGTTCAACGAGATTTTGAACACAATGAGCGGGAGGTCTTGCTTGCGTCGGAGATGCTTGGCGTTCTATTAAAGGAATCGCCTTTGCCAGAAGCTGAGATTACTTTTCAGCGACGCCGATTGTCGGAGGCGCTCTGGCGAACGGGAAAACTCGAAGAAGCTCTGATCGCCGCTGCGGACAAAGCGCAATTCGACAAGGTTCTAGCAATTAAGGCGGCGGTTGAATCGGACGATCTCGAAGTCTGCAACTGTGAGGACGCTAAACACAAGGGTCTAAATATCACACGATACGCGACAAAGACCCATATCTTTTCACCGAAACACGGCAAGATAATGCCGATGAAGCAGTGCTCGATATGCGGCCATTTGAATTGCTGTGGGAATATTCCGGCTAGGCCAAAAGACTCAATCCTTCGCCAAGGAGTCGTTAGATAACATGAGCCCAAGCCAATCTTCTTATAACTCTACTGATCACGCTGGCGTCCATTCCGACTATGCCCGCGATGTCCACACATTTCATTCCGGTTGCCGCCATAGCTCTAACTTCTCGGACTTTTTCCGGACACAGTTTCGCCTGTGGAAGTGCGGTACCCATGCCGCGTTTATGTCCCGGGAGGTCAAATGCCCCGCGTTTTTTCTTGGCGCAATCGACAGAATTATCTCTGGGCGTACCAAGAAAGAGATGCGCCGGGTTCACGCATCTAGGCACATCGCATCGGTGAAGAACGCAAAGAGAAGGCCAGCACTGATGTTCCAGAAAATACGAGAGACGACTTGCGATAACGCCTCGCCTACCAATCATCATGCCTCCGTATTCCATTCGACCAGAAATGCGTTTGGCACCGGTCCATCGCCAACAGTCGCCTTGCGGGCCATAGCCGGGTGTTTTGTCAACCTTTGCCCAAAATCTATCAATATGCTTTTCGGTTACGATGGGTTGTTGTATGTTAACAGCGGTCATAGTGCGAATCTCCTTATTAGATTCCTGCCTTGGCTAGGACTGTTGAGGTATTTCCGTATCTCGGCAGTCCGTTTCTATTATAGACATTATCGTATTACCGTCAATCATTTAAGTGAGGTGTAATTGGGCGCACCGTGGAGCATTCCAATCAATTTCGAAGGCGGCTTTATCGGGCAGGAGATAACACCTGACGCCGTCAGTTCGAATCATCTGATCTCGCCTAGTCAGAACCTTCTCTATAGCGTCCTCGGTCAACTGGAAAGCTTTCAGGGCTGCATCGCTGGTCTTACGAATGTCGGTGGTCCCCAGATTCAGACCGTCGGCGATACCTGGGTAACTCTCAATGGTGGAACGGCTGCATACTATACCGGTAAGTCAATCTGGTTCAACGGCGGCTCTGGTCCGGTAAAAACTCCCAATCCATCAAACCCGGCGGCAATCGTCACCCTTGGGACGAATAGCAGTATCCTGCAAGTTGCGGTCTTAAAGAACGGTGTCTATCAAACGGCATTACAGGCCGGATTAAGTGCTCCTGATGCGCCGGTTCTTGCTGGCCTCGCAACTCCTGGCGTCGGGTTCACCGGAAAGAATACCGGTACATTTGCGGCCGAGATAAGCAAGATCAGAATCACTACTGGCGCTGAGAGTAATCCAAGCCCACCATCGAATGTGGTCGCTGTCACCGCGCAATCGATCAGTATCCAAATTGACGGCCCACCGGTTGACGGAACGACCGGTTACAACGTCTATGTGACTGCCAATGGATTTGCCGAGAGTGGTCCTTTTTTGATTCTGCTGCAAATTCAGGAGGTCGATCTGACTGATAATGGAACAGGATCGATCACGATTGCGACAAAAAACTACACGGCATTAACCGGTCACGTTTACACCGCAAATGATGTTGGCAAACAGATTATTATCGGTGGGACGTTCACAACCGTAATCGATACCGTTACCGATGCGACCCATATTATTGTTCACGACAATGCACCTGGAACGGTCGTAGGCGCGGCGACGGTCATCAATGCTTTTCTGAATGGTGTCCCACGTGCTATCGAGATTGAATGGTCGGATGGTGAATTGATCCTGAGCCAGACTCCACCGATAGACCACGATCCGCCGCCGTCTGGCACTTCCTGCGCGGCCATCGGTAACGTGATGAATGTCGGTGGTTGCTACTCTGGTGTCGGTTGGGCCTGCTCGGATGCCGGGCAACCTGAAGCCTTTAACCCCGACAACGTTTCGTTTCTATCAGAGCCTTTACAGTTTCCGTTAGGACGCCCACAAGACGGATTTATATATCTCGTCTGTGCGAATTCGATAAGTGCTGCTGTCTATACTGGTGCTGTCAATGGTCCGCCTGTGATGGTGAGGCAGATTTGGGACCGGGTAGGTTGTGCCGGGTTTGCATCGGCCGCAATATTTGCGAAGACCCTTTATCTGTTTACGAATGGCAAGAAGATCGCGCGAATCGATCCAAATGGAAATCTTGATTACGAATTCTCAAAACCGATCAATGCCGAGATCGCAAGTTGGGATGCATCGAAAGTTGTCGTCGGCTATAGCGATGAGCGACAGGCAATGTGTTTTATTCATAATCAGGAAATACTCTGTTTCCATATGAACCTACCAAACGGTCGCGGCGGGATGGGCAGATGGTCAACACCATTAAATCTTGCGGCTGTCACCGGTTCGGGGAACCCGACTGGTAATATCACAGGTGCGTACACGAACGCCGGAAAACTCTATTTGCTGGCTTTTGAATCCGCCAATTACAATATTTATAAGTTCGATGAATCGGGGGCAGGTGTCAGTACCTGGTTCTTTACAACCGGTTGGCAAACAGCCTCAGGCGGTCTTGCGCCCGCTGAAGGTTTTCGCGGAACTAGAATCAGTCAGGACCTAAAGACGACAAAGAAGATTCTCTTGGATTACTCGAGCTCGACTGATATTGCGCTGGCTGGTGGTATCTATAATTTCAATCTCGGGACGGGCGCGTTTGTGCGCCCGATTTCAACGACCCTGCCGCACGCCAAGAGAATATCAAAATGGATGCGGGCAAACATTAAAGCCGGTCGGATATTCGCGGTCAATTTTGGAGGTACTGGCGCGGGTCAAAAGTTTTATGCACTCGAAGTGGAAGGGGTAAGCAGTCGGATTCACTGATGTCCAGTTTTGCAATACCATTAGGTGATAACTTCGCACAGACGCTACAGGAAAGGGCGCTGCTCGACCACCTGACGACCGCACTTGCCTCGGGCAATATTCAGGCGTTTGCTCAGGCTGTAGCTGCGGCGCTGACCTCTGGTGTAATCGTCAACCTGCTACGTAATAGCGATCTGAATACCTCGGACGCCGGTCGTCGTGGATTTACTTATTCAATCGGTGGTGGTGCGGTAAACGATGCTGCGAACGTCTGCGCATTTTGGTATGCGCCTGGAAGCGCGGCGGCCGGTCCTTTTGTTGACAGCGTGACGGCAACAGAGAGTCCTGATGCCATCGCGGCCGTCAAGTACGTTTCTGACGGCGCAATCAGTACTGGAAGCCCTCACGCGCTTTCGATGGTGACCGCAACTTTTCTCGCCTCGGATGTCGGTAGGGCTGTCTGGATTGATGGCGCATTGGGGGGCGCGCCACTTATAACAACCATTTCAGCCTTTACCGATAGCACGCATGTAACTGTTACAGCGGCGGCGACCTCGACTGTTTCAGGAAAACTTGTGCGCATCTACAACGCAGGGGCCAGCACCGTCTGGAATTTACCAAAAGGCTACGTCGAATGGGGTGGCGCTTTTACACTAATGAGTCCGCTGGAAAAGAACTTCGTCAGGCCCGGCGTGGCAAACAGTATTTTTATCATTGGTAGCGTCAGGCTCAATCCGGACACAGGCGCGTTACCGCTCACCGACGGCTACCGAGTTCGAGTTTCCTGCTGGGATAACACCGCAGGACAGGTGAAGATAATCGAAGGCGCGCCAATTCCGATTTCAGCGGCTCTTATTCGTGGTGCTGGCGCGGTCACACGAAAGTATATTGTTAAATACTTTACGGCCGCCGGGGATTTCTGGTTTTCGGATGCGGTGTCACCTGTGGCTGTTACGTCGACTCCTGACCCTACGGCGGTCGATCCGGGACAAGTGGAAGTTACATTTCCGACCTATCCAGGGGTACGGACATATGAGGTTTATCGGTCTGATTCAGTTGCCGGTTTCAGTAACTTCTACCGGATCGCCACTGAGTCGACCGGGATAAGCAGCGCTCAGGATGTTGGTGGCAGATTTGAAGGACCGTATACTATCGCGGCAAAGAACTGGCGAGCGCAGGCGTTTGCGGCCGGGGTCATCGGCTCTGGCTGGTCACCGATAAGCTTCCATATCTTAACACCGGCGACATACAACCTGGGCATAACGGCAGCAAATTCACAATGGCTACGATTCGATATTGTGGATGCGAGCGGTGCTGTTGTTTCGATACCACCGTGGACGCTTAATTTCGACTTCGCCGGGTTTAGTTATGCGTCAGGAAAATGGCAGATGTCGGCCTCGGATCAACAGGCGGCCGGGGACTTCGAATCGAAAAGTCCCTCGCCTTCCGGGGGTATTCCGTCTGGCGGCGGTGGCGATCCGGGCGGTGGTGGATCGATCGGGCGTGGCGGCAATCAAGACCTTGGGTTCTAAAGGATTAAATATGCGTCCAGTTTTCTCCGCGAAGAATATGTGCAATCTCACTTCTACTCAAATTGAATTTGATCGCAAGCTGGCGTCTCGACAGCAGGCCTCCAAGGCTACGTATTTCGCGCACCGCCTCTTCTGTTGTCTTTGCCATTCCATGATTAGAACCTCTACGAAGTCTATTTCTAACTCTCGCGTCTTCTGCGTTCTCAGCCGCCGTTCCTTCGCGAAGATGATCTGGATTAACGCAATTTTTAATATCACAGCCATGGAGCACGTACAATTCAGGCCATTTATTGTAAGCAATGCGATAAGAAGCTACGTGCGCTCCTACCTGGACTTTTCGAAATTGAATCTTGCCGGGTTGAATCCCGGCCTTCATTTTTGGACGGCGATTGCCAGTTTTCCATTTCCAGCAAGTGCCCCACGGGCCGTATCCGGTGGACTTATCAACCTTTGTCCAGAAATAGTTAATATCCTTGTCGGTGAGTTGAAGGCGGTTTATATTATCAGTAGCCATTTCTTGAAATCTACCTTTCAATTTTGGTTAGAGGCTTCGGGTTGCAGAAACAACTCGGGGCCTCATCGTGCATTATAGCACGGAAGGAGTGTATTTTGGGCTCGGGCAATGATCAAGCAAAACAATTAGCGAACAAAGCCGATACTTCATCGGTAACGACGCTTGACAACTCGACCTTTAATCCGCTTGCCAAAGCTGGAATTGACAGGGCTGGCACTGATCTTCAGAATATTCAGGCCGGTAAGTTCGGGAGCCTGCCACTTGTTCAGGCGGTCAATCAGGCGGCGAACAGGTTGAAATCGTGGAATCCGGCCCCAATGGGTGATGCTGCGCTGGCCGCCGGTGCGAGCGGGCAAGGTGGGTATGCGACCGCAGAGGACTCCTATCGTCGGAGATTACAGGACCGGGCCGTTAGCGACCTGATGCCACAGGCGGTGGAGGCTGAGCGGAATTATTCGAGTTCCATATTATACCCTGGGGCGCAGGGTGAATCGGCTTATGATTTAGCCAAGGCTGCTGGCTACGCGGGCGCGGGAGGCCAAGCTGCAAATTTGTACAATCTGGAATCGAATAACGGGTTCTGGAATCATCTGACGAACTCACTTGGCCAGAGTCTCGGCCAAAGTCTTGGCGGCGTCAGTGGTAGCTACAATAGCGGAAACGGCCAGTTCACGGGTGGCTTTGGTTAAAGAATATGCTTCCACGTTTCACGTCTAACAACATTTCGGATGGTGGCGGGGCTTACACCGTATCGCTTCCCCTGTGCGTAAAGAGAGCATATCGCTGCGTTCTGGCGTATCTCTCTAACATCCTTTTCAGTCAGACGCGCAAAGCAATGCAATTCGCCCCTCGCTGGCCTTTGCTGGCTTGCTGCATTGGTGGCGTCTTCGACATGTTTCCAGGTCTGACATTTAATGATCCTCTTTGCAGTACAGGCTGCAACGCTGAACCTACGACCTATTTCTTCGTAACTCAATCGCGGAAAAAGCGAACGAAGTTCTGTTATTTCGACCTCTGTAAGTGTTGTGTTGTAATTATCTTCTCCCCGTATCCCGCGGCCCTTCGCTGCCATATCAGCACTATTCTCAGCGTTCGTGCCCTTGAAAAGGTGTGCGGGATTAACGCAGGAACGGTTATCGCAGTGATGGCAAACGAGCAATTTTGGCCATTCGTGAAAATGAACCATAAAGGAGAATCGGTGGGCTCCTACTATTCTCCTTGGAATGCCTCGTTGTATGATCGCCAGACTTCCGTATCCTTGATTGCCAATAGTGCCAGTCCACGACCAGCAATCTCCGTCAGGACCAAAACCCGGCGTTTTGTCAACTCTTTCCCAGAACATTTTAAGATGCTTGTCGGTAAACACCGGTGGGTTTATATTAGTCGAAGCCATATTCTGAATCACCTTTCAGTTTGTTGGTTAGAGCCGCTGCGGACATTTAGCGTGTCCGCGCGGCTTGCTGTATTTTAACACAGATTTGGAGTTTGATTTTGCTTATTACCATTCAGGGTGACACGATTCCAAATTGGCAGCCTCTAAATCCAACTGTGGAAATGCGGATATTTGCCAATGATGCGTTTGTAACCGACGAAGGTGTACTCATACAGCCTGGGCCATTGTTCTACCAAGCCGTGGAATGCACTCCGAATCTAACGCTCAAAACATTAGCCTATCCGACCTTTACAATTGAGGCAACTACTAACGGCACACCAAACAACCAGACCTACAGTTTCCTATTTTATTCAGGCCCCGGAGTCAACGGCCGTCCAATCAACGGCGGTCAGTTCGTGGGATTCCAAAACCTGCCCGTTCCTTTCGCTCCGACGACTACGACACTCGCAGCGCTCGAAATTAGTGCCGGTCAGTTTTTCCCGCCTGGGTGGTCGATTGATGAAGCCCTAATCAGTGCGCTACAGGCCCAGCAATCATCGGTTACGTTTCCTGCGAATAATCCGACACCATCCGTATTCAATCGCGAGAACTTCATAACCGCAAATACGCAGACAACGAATTACACCAATTTTTTGAATCCGTATAATGGCCAACGGATTGAGATTCTCGTTAATGATATTTTCACGTCCATTTTCGGGACGCAGTTTAATCAAGGGACGGTCGTCGGACTCCGTTTCGATCTTGGTCAATGGTACTTCACTGGATTTCAAACCAACTAATTATGAAAAAACTATTACTTTTGCTCACGTTCTTCTTTGCGTTTACAGTCTTGGCCGAGGCCCAATTCTCAACCCCTATCCAGTCTGGCCCGACGCCGATAGGTATACACTGCACTCCGAATCCCCAGTTAACTCCTTTCTTCGTCCGTACCTCGGACTGGCAAACCTTTGTCTGTACCGCGCTCGACACCTGGACGCCGACAAGTGGCGGCGGGGGAGGTGGTGGAATATCGACGATTAACGGTAGCGGCATAGCGGCTCAGATCATTCAAGGTACGGCGGTAGGCGGTCCGAATGTATCGTCAGTCGCAGGGGTAACCACGATTAGTAATCCATCGGCTGGAGCGGCGACGGCAGGTATCGTAACGGCTGGAACGCAGATCATCGATGGCGCAAAGACGTTAACTGGCGCTACGACCGTTACAAATGCAACGGTTAATAGTTTGAATGTTGGCCCAACTGGGGCGACCAATCCAGCGTTTTCGGTAGACTCCAGTCCAACGGTAGGATTTGGCCTGGGTGGCATTCAAGTCATAGGTGGCACAAACGGCTCAAACCCGACCATTCAGGTAGTTTCCCCACTGTCGCCGACCGGACTTAATATAAACACCCTTGGAGCATCTGGAATTACTTTTCAGGTTAACGGGGTAAACACTTTTACCGTTGGCCCTGCCGCAATTTCAACCCACGGCTCGATGACGATGTTCGCTCCGAATGCTTCGATTCTAATGCAGGGCTCGACCTCTGGAAGCTCAACGATCATCCCGCAGGCAATTGCCGGAAATTATACGTTTCAGCTTCCGAATGCTAATCCGGCCGTCGGTCAGAATGTATACGTGGCTGGATTTTCCGCTGGCATAGTAACGCTTGGCTATCAGAACTCCGGTGGGGTAACGGCATCACCTTATGATCTTGGCGCGGAATGGGACGCCATACCGACGGCCTCACAGGAGATGCTTCATTTTGTAGCCAACCGGTCATTTACGTTGGCTGTCACCGGCTCAACCTGCCACTCGAACTTTGCGGCAACCGCTCAGGCGGATTTTGTCGTTCAGTATTGTCCGTCAGGTGTGTCATGTATAAGCAAGGGTACTTTACGGTTTGCGGCTACCGGTGTCTTTTGCTCCGTAGTTAGTCCGGTATCGGTTACCGTGTCATCGGGTGATGTTGTAAAGATCATCGCACCGGCCAGCCCAGACGGGACTCTATCTAATGTAACTTTTACCTTGAAAGGAACAGTGCCTTAATGCGTTTTGCAAGTTTAATTCTCAAGCGAATCATATTTCTATCTATTCTCCTTTTCGTCGCATCTATTCTTGCGATGGCGCAGCCATATAATGGAACACTTCATGGGACGCCGGTTTTTGGCCCGGCCAAGTTTAGCAACGGTCTAACATCTGTCACCGATGCGAATTACCTATCGCTGCCATCTGGCGTATTCAATTTCAGTTCGTCCAGTAGTTGGGCGCTTGAGGCATGGTTAAAAACAACGGGTTCGTCCACTGGCGTAGCTATAGCGTCTGGCTCACTTGGCGATATTGCACCGGGCCAGCCGTCTTTTTGGTTCGGTACTTCGGGCGGTAATTTCGTTTTAAATATCACCGGAAGCGGGGCATTTACAGGGACTCTTGACAGTGGAATCGCCATCAACGATGGGGCTTTCCATCATTGTGCAATATCGGTGAACGGGGGAACGACTATCAAATTGTACGTCGACGGGGTCCTGGGAAATACTTTCACCGGCGTAGTGACCACTATGGTTCACACAAATGGATTGATTGGACGGTATACAGTGACTTCATTCGCCTGGAATAGCGCGATAGATGAAATCGCTGTCTGGGGTTCAAATAAATATCCCGTGGCCTTCACTCCACCATCAAGTCCATACGTCGGAACAGAATCTAATCTGATCGCACTTTATCATCTTCAGGCAAATGGGGTTGATTCGTCTACGCCTCCTGGGATTTCCGCGTCACCAAATCAGATCGTTATCAGTACCACAGGAAATTCTGTGGTTTTGACCGGTATTACGACTACATGGACGCCTGGCACACCGGGGACACCTACGTTTACATTGTCTGGTGGTACAGGTGCGTCCATTACAGCCCAGACAATAGCGAGCGGAACCAGTGCCACATTAACAATAACGGCCGGAAGTGCGCTCGGAGTTTTGACGATTACAGACCCAAGCACCGGATTTACCACAACCGTTACGGTTGTTTCAACTCCGTCAACCTCCACAATTCCAATGAGCGATCCCGGAATCATATTTAGTCCGTACAACTGGAATGTCACGGGTGGAACTGCGAATACAGTCAATCCAGGTGCGTATTTTAGGACGATATTCAACGGTACGCAGGTATCGCTAAACTTCACGACCAGTGCGGATTCGTCACCTTATCCTCAATTATGGGCACGGGTCGATAACCAATATTGGCAACAGATCGTACTGACGGCCGGTAATCCACAAGTCCTGATAACGTCAAGTCTTCAGAACCGGAAGCATCTCGTGGAAGTTGTGGTCAAATCAACTTCCTATAGTGGCGTTGACAGGTGGAGTGGACCGCAAACCATAGTTACGGTCACGGGAATCGTCGTTGATTATCTTACAACTCTCTCGCTACCGATTCGCAAAACCAAGAATATTCTGATATACGGAGATTCCATTACCGAAGGATTGTTGAGCAAGAATAACACTGCCTCGGGTCAGCCAGATCAAAGCGATATCCTTGGTTGCTATTCCTATGCGCTATCGACTGCCGTGGACGCTGAGGTTGGCATTGTGGCATTCGGGGGAACGGGGCTGCTTACCAGTTTTGCAGGCGTGCCAGCCCTGACATCTTCTTACAATCTAATTTACAACGGGGCATCGAGAGTTTTTACGCCCGCGCCTGATTTGGTGATTTACAATGAGGGCACAAATGACGGCTCAAGTATCGTCACTGCTTACGGCACGGTTGTTAGTGCGATTCTCGCTGCGGCTCCGAACGCGAAACAGTTACTTCTTATTCCATTCAACAATAGCCACGCCTCTGACATTGCGACCGTTGTAACCAATGCGGGAAATCCAAAGGTCACATCACAGTCGACCGTGGGCTGGTTTAACTCGTCAGATTCAAGCGACGGTTTGCACCCCTACGATTATTCGCACGTCGGCCTAATTGCTCCGAAACTGTTTCCGGTTGTGATGGCGCTTCTTTATCCGTCGACCTGTTTAAACCGCGTGCGAACAATTAGGATTATCGCCGAATTGACGCTACCAAGAGGGCACGGCCGTGTTTTTCAGGGTAACCCACGAATCCCAGACTGCCAATGCTTTATCGTTGGCACGGTGGATCCGGTTACGTGGTAGAATCTGGCGTCCGAACTCAACCAAGGGAGTATCTATGAAACGATTGATTGGGATGATAATCCTCTGTGTGATGGCGGGAATACCACTGTGTTTCTTACAGAATCATCTTGTGAAGGCGCAAGCACAGACAAAGGACATTGCGACCGATAAAAAACCGGCCGCCGTGACGCCGTTCACAATAGAGGAAAGCTATGTGTTGACCGACTCTGAGAAAACGAAACTCGCACAGGACAGGATCATCGATGAACTGAACGACAAATTGGCAGTCGCAGTGTTCACGAGGAAGGCCGCAATTAATCAGTTCAACGAGATCGCTGCGAAATATCCTGGCGAGGTATTTACCAAATCGAAGAACGGTTTATACGAAGGCCACCGCCCGCCGACAGAAGCCGAAAAAGGTAAGTAATGTCAAGTTACGCAATGCCGCCGAGTGTCACAGCCGCGCTACAGGCAGGACTAGCCGCGCGAAAACAGCAGTCGAGCGAGAGCGACGGTGATATTCCGCCGTCTGAGATTCAGGACTACTCAGCGCCGGAACAACCGGTTAACTTCCCTTTTAATGGACGCTCGGTCTCTGGTCCGCCACAGCAAATGCAGCCCGGTCCGATGGCTGATCAACCTGCGTACTCAGGGCCGCCGGTCAACAGGCAGGCAATTGCTGCGCTCGCACAACCTTCAACGTCGGCGGTAGCAAGACCGATGGGCGAGAACTTGTCAGATGGCACTGACGCTCCGGCGAATGCTCCGCAACAGGCAGGGCCGCCTCCACCGAATATGGCTGTCCCGACACTCAACGACCCTAATTTGCCACACACGTCGTTAAATACTTTAAACAATGGTACGCCAAAACCGAACCTACAGGACGACAAGTATCAGCAAATGGGCCGGGGCGCATCGATGAAAAGCATCTTCCTGAACTCGGTAATGAATCACGGGCTGGCTGGTCTTGTGCCTGGCGCGATCGGTGCAGTCGTTGGGGCGCTTGATCCAAGTATGGGGCGACAGAATGCCTACAATATCGACAATCAACGCTGGCTCAATAGCAAGATGGCGGAAGAGAAGGTTAAACAGGAAGACCCGTACTACCAGTCACAGTTGAAAGTAGCTACGCAAGGAAGTGAGATTCCCAGTCAGGTTGAAAAGTATAATCTTGAACAGAAGATCAATTATGGATTGCGCGGTGATTATCTAAAACAGCAGGGGCAGCAACGCCTGAACGAAATTGCGGCTCGCGGTCTAAATCAAAAGACAGCGATAGAAACGCGGCAGTCCCTTAAGAATACCGGCGATCTTGATGGACTTACCGCCCTTTATACCGGAATGATCGATCCTGACACCGGCCAAAAGTTCACAGCCGACGAAGCGGCTCAGCAGGCGAAAGCGGATATTTTGGATCAGAAGACAGCAAAGACCGAAAAACTTTGGTCGCAGCAAAATCTTGCGGATAGTCGCGCGGCACAGGTAGATGCGATAACAAAGAATCTGCCGCAGAAGTTCAAGGACCTCCACGACAGGCTTACCGGGTTTCTGCAAAATGTTCAGACGAATAAGGAACGCTTGGAACTCCAAAAAGGTAACGCTGCCGACCGTGCCGAGAATCAGCGCCAATTGCGACAGGGGACGGCGCTCCAAAGCGAAGTGAATATCCTTGAGAACGACCACAAGGCGCAAAACGCGATTGTTAACAATCCGTATAACCAGACACCCGACAAGAAACCTTTGGTTGACGCTGCCAATAAGCGAATTCAGGAAATCAATTCTCGCCTCGACGAGATAACCCAACAGCGACTCGAAACCGCAGGCGCTCCCGGCAAAGGACAGAAGGCGACGAAACCCGGCGGTCCCACGCTCTCTACTGGTCACAAAGCGGGTGACACCGTGAAAGTCGGTGGCAAAGATGTTAGAATCACAAAGGTTCATCCAGACGGAAAAACATTTGACTACGAAGCAATTCCATAATGCTGACAGGCACGGCCGATATTTCAGAGATTGACGATCCGCAATCGGCTACCCCTCCGTCTGCACCGAAAACCCAGACTGCGACAGTTGACGACATTGATACTGAATCGGTGAAAGACCCGCGAACACTTGTCCGACGATATGCGCCTGACTATGGACTAGACCCCGACTTTGCTGAAAAGGTAGCCGATAGAGAATCGATTCACTTCAAACCAAGTGTCACGTCTGGAAAGGAATTATCACCCGCGAATGCCATCGGGACGATGCAGTTACTCAGCGATACCGCGAAAACGGAAGGCGTCAATCCCTATAATCTTCACGACAATATCAAAGGTGGATTGTCTTACCTGAAAAAGCAGATTGACGAATTCGGCGATCAGCGATTGGCCTTGGCGGCCTACAATGCAGGGCCGGGAGTCGTGCGCGACTTCAGGGATGGTACGAATACATCGGGTAAGAATCCAAATCGTAGAGTTACTGGCGGTATCCCACCGTTCAAGGAAACACAGGATTATGTCGATGCGATCTCTCCTGTTCAAAGGGGCACAGCGACCGTTGACCAGATCGACAGTCAAACCCCGACATCGGGAACGGCAACAGTCGATCAGATAAGCACAGAAGCCCCGACGGTCAACGTAGGCGCTCCTAGTCGTCCAGTAGTGAATGCACCGACTGACAGCTTTGACATTCGCCGTAATTTGCCAAAGGATAAACCCGTCGCTGATTCGTTTGATATTCGGAAGAACCTGCCGCGTGATAGGCAGATTACATCGACAGTTCCAACGACCGCACAGACATTCGATGCTCTCAACAATCCAGGTCCAGGACAGGAAGTATCGAATATTACTGGACAGCCAATTAAATCGGTGGCTCAGCAAGCACAGTCTGCGCGTGATTTCACAACGAATCAGATACTCCGTCATCGGCAAGCTGACATTGGCGCTCCAGTCGAAAAACAGCGGCTGCAAATGCTGGCCGCACTATCGCCAGAAGACAAATTGAAAACCGCCAATCAAATCGCGAGCCAGCGACCATTGACGACCGAAGAACAGGCGGCCCTTGGTATTAGTCCGCATTATGCATCAACGCTTTTCAGCGCGGGTGCGCGAGAGATCGATTATGGACTGGCCGGTGCTGCGAGACTGGCACAAGCGCCGTTCGGTGGAGCGAAGCCCGGTGAATCCCCGTCTTTGCTTGAAGAATTCCAGTCTGGCGCAACGCACGCCGCAGAGCAAATGCAGCGACAGATTAACCGTGAAGGCGTTCGCGGCCTGAGCGGTGAATTGACTGAGGATGTCGGCGCGCTCGCCCCTGACATCGCCGGAACGGTCGCCTTACCGGAAAGCAAAATCGCACAGGTTCTATACTGGGGCGCGGTGGGTGGACTTAAGACCGCTGGCCGTGGAGGAAGTGCGACCGACATAGCGACAAGCGCAGCCACAAATGCCGCATTACCGTCGATTCTACATGGCACAGCCGAATTACCGATTGTTCAGCGTGTTCTTGGCAGTGGCGGCTTGATGTCGACAATTACACTCGCGCAAGGTGGTGACCTAAACGCTATCGGTAAATCCTTCATCCTTGGTGGGTTGATGGGTATTCCGGGCGGCGAACGGCCACCGGATGATATATTGGCGAAAGCAACCAATTCACCCGAGCTTCAGGAAGCCGTAATCGAGCACGCGAAAAACCCGTCCGCTGAAACCTTTGATAACGTAGCCAAAACCGCAGAGAAAGCCGGACTTGATGCTTACGAGGCTCAAAAGTTCGCGACCAATGTTGACAGCTTGAAATCGGCGTCGTCTCCCACTCCTGAAGGTGCAAAGCCTGCTCCACTGGAGAATACCACGACGCCAATAAGCCCAAAACCTACGGAGGAAACCAATGCCGAAAATCTACGGGGAAGCCAAAAAATATTACCAGAAGAAGGGCAAATCGGAGCAGGAAGCGAAATCAATCGCAGCGGCGATAACGCAGAAATACGGCAGCCCAGCGGACAGGGCCGAACTGGAGAAGGACGCCCAGGCAGCACGGAAGAAGAAATAAAGCCGCCAGGGATTGGGCAGATTTTCGACTATCGCAATCAGCGATACCGCGTCGATAGTGTTGATGACGAGCATATTCGCGCAACTGACCTCTCCGGCAAAGAGGGAATGCGAGTGTTCACGCGCGAGGATTTTGATCGAGTAACGAACATACCCGGAAAGAAGATACCGACAGGGGAAGAGCAACGACAATCAGAGGTAAAATCCAATGAACAAGCTACCGAACGGCTATCAAGTGCGCCCAATTTCGACCACGAAGTTAAAACCGTATCCGATGCCCTCAACGATGACAACCATCCCTTCAGCCAGGCCCTTGACCGCATCGCCGGGGGTGACACGTCCGATGGAGCAATCAATGCCGCTCGCACAGCCGCAACGGGACTCGACGAATCAAGCGTCAACGATGCAATCGACGGAGCAACCCGCCTCGCCAATAAACAACCGACAGAAAATCCTGAACCACGTACTAGCGAGAATCCAGCAGCGCAAGAAGGCGTGGGGAAATCCAGTGGGCCAGTAGGTATCAAGAATCGCATAACTGATGCTGAACGCGAAGCACAAGGCCAGCCGCCTGTCGATACTTCCGATCAGAAACGGTCATTCGATCAGGTTGTCGAAGCTGGCAAGGCCGCCGTCGATGATGGTCGCATCAATCCCGGTCAACTCGCGGAACGGATAGCAGCTAAGCCGCGGCCGTTAACGCCGGAAGAGACGGCATCGCTCCTTTACCACAAAACGCAGTTGCTCAACCACGAAGATTCGATAATGAAGGAATTGCGCGAAAACCGTAATAGCGACAATCCCGATATCGATAAAGAAATCGACGCTCGCGGACGGCTACAGGCGGCTCAAGAACAACTCGACACGGCCCGGGTGGCCAGTCGCAAATCAGGATACGAACAAGGTCTGGGGCTGGCAATCCGTCGCATAATGATGAAGCGCGATTACTCATTGTCACGGATGATCGAGCGCGCCGAAGCTGCAAATAAAGGAAAACCGATTTCGGCACAGGATAAAATTGACCTCGAAAAACTGCGCGACACAATAATTAAGCGCGAAGAACAATATAAAGAATATGACGAGCGCAAGTCTAAAGGTGAGGCTGGCAAGACCATAACCGAGATTCGCAGGGAAGCATCGGCAGAACGAAAGGCCGGACGGACGGTAAAACGCTCAACTCTCGACGGTGAATTCGCGTCACAGAAAAACGCACTCGCGAAACTATTCAAAATGGATAGCGGCGGGTCACGTAAAGGACTTGGCGGTCCTGAGGCTGGTGCCGTTGATCCTGAGTTGCTGACACTCCCGGTTGAAGCATTGAACATCTTGCGTCAGATGGCGCGCAACCGACTAGAGGCCGGATTGACAACCGTTGATGGTGTTGTCGATTCAATCCACGAGGCTGTTGTCGATGTGATGGGCGGCGTTACCAAGCGACAAATCCGCGATTTAATCTCCGGCTATGGGAAGACCTCGAAACCGAACCCTGAAGCCCTGGCAGTGGCAATGCGCGAACTCACAGCCGGGATGCGCGACGTTTCAGCCGAAGAGGATATATTGAGCGGCAAAGCACCGGAGCGGTCAGGTTATCAGCGCGGACCAATGACACCAGAAGCCCGAGCGCGAAGACAGCGAATTAATCAGTTGATGCGCGAACACGGTATTGAAATTGAGCGTTCTGGCCGTAGCCCCGAAGAACAGCAGAAATCGGCATTGGATGGTGTAAAGACTAGGTTAAAAAACGCGATTGATGACTTACAGCGACAAATCGACGCTGGCGAGAAACCGTCGAAACGGACACCCGTACCGCGCGACGAAGAGGCAAAAGCGTTACAGGCAAAACGCGATGACCTGGCGCAAACTCTTCAGGATATAAATGGTCCTCGAAAGATGACAGACGCCCAACGCCTCGATATGGCAAAGGGCGCGGCCAAGAAAGCAATCGACGAATATCAGCGCCGTATCGATCAGAAAGACTTTGCAGCTAAACAATCCGGCAAGGTTTCCGACCCCGAACTGGACGCCCTGAAAGCCAAGCGGGATGCGCTGAAAACCGATTATCAAAAGCTCGCCGATGCTGACCCGGCCGTACAGGCGAAACGTGATTCCGCGAAACTTGACCAATTAAAAACCCGGATGCAGCAACGGCTCGATAGCCTGAAACAGCAAACAGCAACCGGAAACTTCTACCGCAACGCCCAGGGAAAACTGACGACCTCAAAACCGCGTGTGCCTTTTGCCGGACTGGATCCCGAAGCGCAGGAAATCAAGGCGAACGTTGAAAAAGCGCAAGACGCAGCGGACGCGAAAATTAAATCTATCGAACTGGCGAACCGTTCAATACCCGAAAAGATAATGGATTCGGCCGCGAAGATTCGCCGGTTTATTGTCCTGTCATCGGCAACGGCGGTTGAGAAACTAACGGCTGCCGGCGCAGCCCGACAGATCAGCGACCCGATAGAATCAGCAATCGGTGGCGCAATCAGTAAGACACCGGGATTACGTGACATAGCTGCAAAAGCACCACGAGAGGGCGCGTTCAAGCCATCGGTTGAAGCTCAAGCATCGGCTCTCTATATCAAAAAGATGCTCGACCTTTCGCGGTTCAAAGAGACGCTGAAAACTGGCAAAGGTAAACTCGACCTGATTCACGGCGGCAAAGAATATTTCGACAGCGACAGCAAAACCGACCGAATACTAGGTTTCTACAATCGATTGCACGCGGCGTTAAAAGAGCCGGTAAAGGAAGCTGAATTCTTTAGATCGACGCAGTACAGGACCGATCAGGCGATTCGACAGGGACTTGATGTTACCGATGCGAAAGTCCGGGACAGCATCGCGGCTCAGGCGTATCTGGACGCCAACCGCAAGGTGTTTATGAATCCGAACTTTGTCACCGATGCCTATACCGGGGCAATCAACAAACTCCAAAGCAGCGACCGCCTGGACGCGAAAGCAATGGCAACCGTGATGAAAGTCCTGTTCCCGGTTGTTCGCGTTCCGACTAATTACCTGGCTGAAACTTCGAGTTATTCACCTATTGGATTCGCGAAGGCCGCAACGACCTTACTTCGCAAAGGCATCAAAGACCTATCGCCCGAAGATGCCGATTATGTGATGCGAAACCTCAAAAAGGGATTGATCGGCACGGCAGCAATGGGCATTGGCGCTGGGCTCTCGCATAACTTCGGTGGTTTCTACACTCAGGGAAACTACAGCACGCCGCAGGATATGAAGGCCGGGGAAATTAAAGTATTCGGTGTCAACGTCCCGCGATTGTTCCTGCATCATCCATTAATCGAAGCTATGCAGGCTGGCGCGACATTTGCCCACCTGCATAATGAAAGACAGGAAGGCAAGCTATCATCGTTGTTTGATACTTCAATCGCGTTGTCAGAGGAACAGCCTTTCATCGGTGAGACAATAAGAAACGTTCACGCACTCGAAAAGGATAAGCGAGCGCCCGCAGCCGGGCAATTGGTAGGTGGACTGGTAACACCACCAGGCCTGCGCAGAATCGCCAACATTCTCGACCCGAAGACACCGACCAGCGTAATGATGAAGTTACTGCAAACCGGCGGACTGCAATCAGCCGACCCGATGTACCGACCACCCAAGACGTTTGGCGAAGGGTTTGAGTCGGGCCTGCCGTCGTTCATTCCATACATCAATCGCAAGAATATCCCGGCGAAGGCAATCCCGCCAAGCAGGCCCCCGCGACCCGAGAAACCGGCGCGGTAATTCATTGAACCGCTTTTGATTTCCCGCCGAATAATTTCACGATTATTTTAATTTGGTGCTTGACATACAAGTCCTATATAGCGTACAAGTACGCCTATGGAAAAAGACATAAGAAAAACCATAAAGGTATCTGAGGGCGCGCACGTCGCTATAAAACTCGCGGCTGCGTACTCACAGGAAACGATTAGCGATATGCTATTTCGGCTGTCAAAGGCTGAGATCGTGGTGCGGTCACGGGAGCGTGTGGCGAACGGCAAGCCAGCAAAGAAAGCGAAGGTGGCAAATGGACGCAAGGGTTAGGCGAGCAGTCGCTGCGGCTGAGCCGGGCAAGATCAACGTCAAGCTGTGGGCGCTGGTGATCGCAACGATAGAGGCGAATGGAAAGAAGTACGATCAGGATAAGATTGGTGACGAAAAGCCGCTATGTAAATCGCCTGCGTGCCAGGCCGGGTGGTGTCAGTATCTCGTGGATGGTTTTATTGCGGGGGATACGTTGGGTCGCGCACAGGATTTATTGCGACTTGAAGACCGTATTCCGTTTGGTATATTTTTTGGCGGACAGTACGATGCGGTGAAAAACTGTCTTGTTGACGTGACCGCCAAAACAATCCGGGCTGAAGTAAATCGCTATTTGGGAAACAGGGGATATAGCAGGCTAGGCAAGGTCAGACCAGTCCAGTTAGCCGCAAGAAGAGGAAATAGATGAGCAAGCGCAAAGGCATCTCACCCGAGTGCATCAGGAAAATCATCGCGGCGTGAGTAAAGCGGGCGGCGAAGATTAGGAGCGGGAAATGTTAAAGCATTATGTCGAACTGGATTATCCGGGAACATTCTTTCCCGAAACCAAAGTGAAGGAAATCGCATCGCGCGAAGATTTCCAGCCGCCATTCGGTAAGGGGCTGTACGCCTTCGCATTCTTTGATCGTGAAGAGGTCGAGTTGAACGGCGAAAAGCTAACCAGCGCAGCAAAGAATCGCCTGCTGGATAATGCCCGTATCAATGGATGGGACATACTGGTTCTCTGCCCTGCTGGCAATTGGCAGCCCCTTCAAGAGGGCGAATCGTTAATTGAGACATAGAGATTCCCGGCACCCAACGCGCTTCTCGTCTTGGGAGAGCGGGATTCGCCGGACCAGGGTGTCGGGAAAGATTGGAGAGGTAGCACGATGGGCGAATATACCGGTATCTACGAGTTGACCTCTTTGAACTTGACCGGCCTTGGCGGCCCGATGGGCACCGAACGCGTTACGGCAAACTGGCGGCGATTCTATGGCAGCTTTGAAGACGCAAAGTCAGCGGCCCAAAAAGATTATGTGCGCGGCGAAATTCACTGGCACTATAAGGCCGGCGGCTGTTCCTCGGGTGATTTAGGATATGTTGCATACGCAATTAGCGAGATTTGCACGGAGAAATCAGATGAAAAATAGCAACGGCGAACTCCACATCAAGAAATCATCCTCAGCGTTCGACACCTTGCAGTTCGCGAAGGCCGGCGATCACGAGATAGTTTTCGTTGAACCAGAGGATGGTGATCAGGTTGTAATCGCGACCGCCGACTTGGGCGACTCCTGGCAACGGTTGATCGACGACTGCGAGCGGGACCTGCAACGGATCGATAGCACCTTGGGCTTGCGGGATCAGGTTGTCGTGCTGGATAAGCGAGTCGATAACGCGATTGAGCGCGCGGATAAGCTGGCAAAGGAAATTACTTACTGAATTTAGCGGCGGTCCAGCACCGGAGAAAGTCGCAAGGCGTCGAGTACCCCGTCGAACGTTGGAACAAGCCGCCGCTGATTATTGGAGGATAAAATGGATTATGTGCTTGCTTCGGAATTCAGCCCAAACGAATTGGCTAAAAGTGTAGAGCGTTATTTCGAGGCCGGATTTAAGCTATACGGCAATCCGTTTGCCGTGGTCCAGACGCACCCGCATCCTCTTCAAGGGGACATGATGGTGTTTTGTCAGGCTTTAACAAGAGAAAGAAAATAAGGAGCAGCAATGAAAGAACAAAAGGAACTGCGGGTAACACGGCTGTCGATTAAAAATATCCTGGGGATCCAGAGTCTTGAAATCAGGCCGGACAGAAGCATTACCGTGATAAACGGCGAGAATGCCAGCGGTAAGACCTCGCTGATTCAGGCAATTCAGTCGATTTTCAAAGGTGGCAACGATGGCTCGCTCTTAAAAGTCGGTGCTGATAAAGGCGAGATCGTTCTTGAGCTAAACGATGGCGTAAAGATCGAACGAACGGTTACGGCCAATAAGTCTGCGACGATGATTACGCACCCGGAATTTGGGCAAATATCGAAGCCGGCCGCGTTTCTCGAATTGCTGATCGACAAACTTGGAACGAACCCTATCGACTTCCTGACGGCCCCAGCGAAGATGCGCGTCCAGTTGTTGCTGGAAGCAATGCCGATTAAATTGGATAACGACCTGATTGAGCCGATCATCGGGCACAAGGTTGACCCGCTGGACACAAACGCCCTAGAACTGATCGACCGCGAAAGCAAGCGGTTCTATGACGACCGGACGGGTGTCAACCGGGTAGCCAAAGAGAAGCGGGCGACGATCCTTCAGATGAAGCAGACGCTGCCAGAAGATGCAGAGGATACCGATTGGGCGCGTATCGTCGTGGCCACCGAAGGCAGTCTTGCCCTTGTAAGCCAGAGCGTTCAGATGAAAATCGACGCCATAATTACCGATATGGACGTCGAGAAAGATACAGCGCGTGGCACCCAAGCTGTTCTTTGTGGCGAGATTGATTCGAGACTTGAGGCCGAAATCGCCAGGCTACGGCTCGACGCAGAGGCCAAAAAGGATGAAATCAGAGCCGACACAGCAACGAGTCTGGATAGGATTCATCGGTCAACGCAGGAAAGCGTTGATAAACTGCGAATGGACGCCGCGCCAGAAGTCCAGAAACTGACCGGAAAGCTGGCTGTCGCCCGTGAGAACCTTACCAATCAGTCGAAGATCAACCAAACCAAAGAGTACATCAAGACTCTCGGTGAAGAAGCGACCAAGGCCGAAGCGCAGTCCGACAAAGACACCAAGACAATCGAGGCGCTGGCCAACCTGAAAACCAAGCTTTTGAACGACCTGCCGATTAAAGGCGTCGAGGTCAAAGACGGTGAACTGTTCGTCGATTCAATCCCGTTCGATAGAGTCAATGAAGCGCGGAAGGTAGAGATTGCGATTCAGATTGCGGGACTCAGAAGCGGCAAGTTACCGCTGATTATTGTAGACGGTCTGGAACGTCTCGACAGTAAGACATTCGAGGCATTCAAGAAGCACGCGGCGAAGTCCAAGGTCCAGATGATCGTAACGCGGGTGTCAGATTCGGCGCTCGCAGTGGAGGCGTAATGCAGGTACAAATAACAAGCTACAAATGCGATTTACAAAATTGTCCGAATGTAACCGATGGCAAGGGACTGGACGGTTATGTTCAGTTAACTCAGTTTGCGTTTTACTACCATAATCGCGGCAATGAAGTTCGGCAGGGCGGCGAAAAACACTTTTGCTGCAAAGACCACTTTATGCAATGGATAGACCGGCAGGTCGGATAAAAGGAGCAATCGTGGTTCACACAATCCAAAGACCTAGCGGCGGGTGCGAGTTTGATGACCAATCAAAGCCTACGGCAGTCGCTGAGTATTATGATGATATAAGCCTTGGTAACGATTCAGGCTTTATTATCGACTGTTCGGGCGATCACAAGGGACCGCCGATTCGTGTTATCGTAGTTAATCCCCGGCTGGAATGGGACGGTGATCGCCACAATATTGATTACGACAAGATCACATACGAGGATGGCGAAAAGATAGATGACATCGTTGACGACACCTATCACGACGCCATCATGCAGGAAGTCAAAAACTGTATAACTACATAAGGAGCAATCAAATGTCGAATCCCATTCCCGACGAACAGGGAATCATTGAAAAGCCGGGGTTAAAACCTCAGTTACATATCTCAGCATTGAACATGTTGAATTTTTGTGGAGAGCAGTTCAGGCGTCGGTATATCCTGAAAGAGAAGCGACCGCCCGGTGTTGCGATGATCGTGGGCACGGCCGCCGATAGATCAGTCACCCGCAATCTTCAGAGCAAGCTGGATACGAATCAGTTATTGCCACTCGCTCAAGTGAAGCAAATCGCGGCTGATACTCTCAATGCTGAGTGGCAGAACTCTGTCGCGCTTGACGCTGACGAACTAGTCCAGGGAATCGAAAGAGTCAAAGGCGAAGCAATTGATAAAGCTGTCAGGCTTTCATCTCTTCACGCAACGGAATTAGCCCCAAAGCTACAGCCAACGCACGTACAACGACAATGGACACTGGATATAGTCGGCTACGATATGAGTCTTGCCGGCACGATCGATGTTCAGGAAGGCTCGGATTCAGTCAGGGACACAAAGACCAAAGGCAAAAGCCCCAGTGAAGATATCGTGCACCACGATCATCAGTTGACCGCCTATGCGATGGCGGCAAAAGTTATTGACGGTAAAGTGCCGGAACAGGTGACGCTTGATTGCATGGTCGATAACAAGACGCCAATCTTAAAGGTCTACAAATCAACCCGTAACGAGAAAGACTTCCAGGCGTTTTTGGCCCGCGTCGAGAATGCCATCGTTGCACTTCAGAAGGGTGTATTCGTTCCGGCAAAGCAAACAGACTTTCTTTGCAGTCCTAAATATTGCGGGTTTTTTAGTTCATGTAAATTCGTTATGCAGCCGAAATCCGTTTCAGTCCCAAGCAATTTTAACGTCTGATTTTAAGGAGCAACCAGTGAGTAAACAAATAGCAACCGAAGATACCGCCCTCGTAACTCGCAATGAATTTTCCAGTGAGCTTGCGCCAACCAGTTCGGCTGCAGAAAAGCAATTCGAGATTCAATCGGCAATCATTATTGCGAATCGTTTTCCGCGCAATGAAGATGTTGCGCTAATAAAGTTGATGAAATCCTGCGATAGACTGTCTTTCGCGGAAGACGCAGAGTATGAATTCCCGCGTGCTGGAACCCAGATAATCGGCCCGAGTGTCCACTTAGCAAGAGAAAGCGCGCGGTGCTGGGGTAATATTCGATACGGTGTTGACATCATCCGTGACGATGAAAACAGCCGTCAGATTCGCGGATGGGCGTGGGATCTGGAAACAAATATCAAGGTCACGTCCGAAGATGATTTTGCAAAGTCAATCTACCGTAAAAATGGTGGCTGGCAGAAACCGGATGAACGCGACCTGCGGGAGTTGACCAACCGAAAGGGTGCGATACTCGAACGCAACTGCATTCTCAAGATCATCCCAAAAGACTTTATCGAGGATGCCCGAACGCGATGCAATGAGACGATTAAGAAAGGAATCAAAAACGATCCTGAGACCGCACGTAAACGACTGATCGTATCTTTCAGCGCGATTGGTGTAACACCGGAAATGCTGGAAAACTATCTTCAACATCCGATAGCGAATTCAAGCCCGGCTGAAATCGAGAAGTTGCGTAAGGTCTATTCGTCGATTAAGGATGGCAACTCGACGTGGCAAGAATATACGAGTCCAGCGAAGAAAGAACCTGAAAAAGGTTCAATCAACATCACGGACCTGAAACCCGGCACGGAAGAGAATCGCGGCCACGGCAACGACAATCTCGACCAGGCGGCAAAGGAAAAGATCATCAATAACATTCCTGATACTGGCATTGCTGAGATTGCCCGAGGGAAATCAGAGCCAGCGGCCGCCTGCTCCGACGAACTATACGCCTCAATGATCGATACCATCGCGGCGGCAAAGGAAGTTCTGAGCGAGAAGAAAATCACGGATACGATTAGAAACTACACTGGTCCTAATCGAAAGAAAGAGGACCTCAAGAATGATGAGGTTCAGTTGCTCATCAAGTCGCTAAATGACGCGGTGGCGAAGGCGCAGAAGTAACGAGATTCGTAAGGGCGCAGCAGTAGTCCCTGTCGCTGTGGTACGTCGCCTTTGGGCGTAGAGCAAGGCCAAAGTAGGAGTCGGGCAACCGATATACCGAGAAGGTCTCAGGGATGAACACGAGTGTGAAGCGCTGCAAGGCAAACGCCGCTGATGCCCACCATAAATGAAATGGCGTGACTTTGCCGGTGGGAGAGAAACCGGCCTAATGTTGAGGGTCAACGGAAAGGCGCAGCAATGAATTTTAATCCACACGAACAAGACTCTGAAACTCAAATCGCAATGGCAGAAGCTAGAAAGACAATGCTAAAGACGAACAAAATTACTGTTTTCGATATTGAGATTATCAAAGCAATTCCTGACCGCAATCAGGAGAATGACCCGACTATTAAATATTGCGGCGGCTGGCAGGATCACGCCGGAATGGGTATCTCAGTTATCGGAGCATATTCATACGCAGATGACCGTTATCGGGTTTTCCTCAAAGACAACTTTGGGCTATTCGAGGACCTGTTGCACGAATCAGATATTGTTGTGAGCTTCAACGGTCTAGCATTCGATAACCGCGTATTGGAAGCCTGTGGCATCAACCCGCCAGACGCGACAACCTACGATCTGTTGGTCGAAACCTGGGCTGCCGCTGGACTCGCGCCGAAGTTCAATTATAAGACACACGGCGGCTTTGGTCTTGACGCCGTATGTTCTGCGAATTTCGATCTGAACAAGACTGGACACGGCGCACTTGCCCCCGTCCAATGGCAACAAGGCAAATACGGACACGTCATTGATTACTGTCTCGAAGACGTAAGATTAACCAAAAAACTGTTCGACCTGGCCACGGCGGGGCCAATCAAGAACCCGAAATCCGCAATTGGTGGAAGTTATTTGATGTTGCGGGATCCATTTATCGTGAAATGATCGATTATATGCTTACTTATGCTAGAATAAGGTCGAGTCGAAAAGACGTTACCAGCGCCCTTTCGACTCTCACCTATACCACTCGTAACATAAGGAGCACGAGCAATATGGCTGTCGATAAATATACCATACTCGCCAATCTACCATCTTCCGTGGTTGATCGTTTCTGGAAAAAGGTCGATAAACAGAATGGACCGATCCTTATGCACTGTTCTCGTCTCGGCCGTTGCTGGCAGTGGTTCGGAGACAGGAATCAGGGCGGCTACGGTAGTATGAGGCTTGGTTCTTCTTCTTGGGCGGCACGTGCCCGTGCGCATATTATTTCATGTGCCATCGACAGAAACGGAATACCAGAAGGCTCTCTGGTCCTGCATAAATGTGATAACCCCTCATGCGTAAGGCCTAGTCATTTATGGCCCGGCTCGCAACGCGAAAACGTGGCAGACATGATGGCAAAGAAGCGGGACCGCCGCCCTGGTTCCAGATCAGGCGTTGCTGTGAATTATTCTCGCGGCGAGGATCGTCACAATGCTCATTGCACGGAAGCGATCGTGCTGGCCATGCGAGCGGATTATATTCCCGGCGTTTTTGGCTGCAACAAGATAGCAAAAAAATATAACGTAGTATGCCGAGATGTCGTTGCTCGTATTATCAGGAGAGAAATATGGAAGCATATTTAGACGCACGTCTACTACGCCGTCACCATTCCACCGGGGCACGACGCTAAGGCAGATCGAATCCGCGCGCTAGGAATGGTGCAGATATTCAGGTGCGAGCGCGTGGCGAAGGTCAGGGATGTTGACCGGGAGTTACACCGGATGGTTCGTCGAGGTTGATATGGCACGGGTGGCTGTAATGTAACAGTGTCGCGGTGCACCTTAAAAACAGGAGCGGAAATCTCAGTTCGAGTCTGAGCCCGTGCCCCAAAAGGAACGGATAAATATGCCTGAGTCACGGCGCGAAGATGAGTACATGGAGTAGTTCGGCGACGATGAAGAACACGGCGATCCTTTCTGTTATACCTGCTACGGACGCGGATTTGTAGTTAGATGCGTCGATGATATTTGCCACGGCAGCGACGAAGGCTGCATTCACGGCGACGGAAATGTACCGTGCCCGGACTGTAGCAGGAGGGAATGGGATTAATGGCTGAAACGAAAATCGAATGGGCGACATATACATTTAATCCGTGGTTGGGTTGTACCAAGGTGTCACCCGCCTGCACGCATTGCTATGCCGAATCGTGGGCAAAACGGAGCGGGCTGGTTCAGTGGGGTGATAATCCAAGGCGCAAAACAACAGATCAATATTGGCGTCAGCCTTTGAAATGGAACGAGTTGGCTAAAAGTGCGACTGTGAGGCCACGTGTTTTCTGCGCATCATTAGCTGACGTATTTGAGACAAATGAAGAGGTCGCCCCTTGGCGCAAAGAGTTTTTCAATCTGATTAGTAAGACTCCGAACCTTGATTGGCTTCTACTAACAAAGCGCCCTGAAAATATTCGCGCAATGCTACCGAATGATTGGGGTATGGGGTATCCGAATATCTGGCTTGGTGCGACAGTTGAGAATCAGGAATATGCAGATAAGCGAATTCCGAACTTATTAGAGATCGACGCAAAAGTTTACTTTGTTTCCTGTGAGCCCCTATTGGGCGAGTTGAATTTAGAGCAATATCTTTATAATCGCTACCAGATGGGTGGAGCGCGACCGATGTATAATCAGGTCAATTGGGTTATTTGTGGTGGTGAGAGCGGTCCTGGCGCACGCCCGATGCACCCGGCTTGGGCTCGGTCACTCCAAGCTCAATGCGAGGCCGCTACTGTTCCTTTCCATTTTAAGCAATGGGGCGAATTTAGCCCGAACGTCTTAGGTATTAACGATTCGGTCCCACCTTCGAGAATAGGCAAGAAAGCTGCGGGCCGAATACTCGACGGTCGAACGTGGGATGAATTGCCAGCGGTAGCCAAATGATCACAATCCTACTCGCTCTTATCGCCATCGCCGCAATCTTCAAAATCAGGAAGGTACTTTGCCGCGATACCCGAATGAGCAGCACCACGGCCCAATGGATCGACGAAGATTGTGAGCCATTATGAATCCTGTAACGAGTCAATGGAAACCGCCACGCTGGTCGCCATTTCGTCAGATTCGCGATTGGTTTGATAGGCGAACGATCAATAAGGCGCTGTCACGCCCTAGGCCGCATCGTGATTATGGCAACGCGCCTTTTGAAGTGCCGGTGCTAACACAGGAGAAGATCGATGCCCGATAATAAACCCACAACCGAAGTCTCGATTACCAATGACGCGGCCGAATGGCTGGAGTCGAGGAACGAACTGGTGGTTAGTCAACTGGACGCTGCCGATCTTGCCGATTGTTTTTACGATTCGCAGCCTATACTTGACGGGCTAACCGCTGCATATAAACGTGGCCGGGATGATGCGAATGCGCTGACCGCCAAGGACGCAAAAGAGAAAGATCGGGAAGTCAGCCAGATGGCGGCTCAGGTGCAGGAACTAAAGGCCACGCTTGACACGATGAAATACTGGATGGCTATCGACAAATGCGACTGTGATACCGAGCGCAAGGACGGCCACACGGTTAGAATGGACTACCCCAAATCGCTTGAACTGGATTGGCATCTCGAAGATTGCTATTATTAATACCGCCTGATGCAGTTGAACGCAGGGTGAAACGATGATCAAATGGCTCATCTGCTACTTTTTCCATCGCGAATATTGGCGATATTCTCCCCGGTGGATGGACACGGTTGACTATGGCTGCCACAAGCCCGGATGCGGGCGTAGGTGGGAAAAGAAAGTAGGCTAAAGTGGGCTGGACCGATCAGGAATTCGAAGATTTCCGCGCGAAGTCGAAATTGTTTGCCAGCGCCAAGCCCCCAAAGCGCGGCCATAGATCGAAGGAAAAGGAAACCCTCGGGCGATACCTAATGACCCATGGAACGACCTGGGCGCTCGAACATCGATTTCACCCCGTCCGGCTGTGGCGATTTGACTGGGCGATTACTTCGTTGAAGATCGCTGTTGAGTTTGAGGGTGGTGTATTCATTCCCAAGGGTGGCGGCCATACAAAAGGAATGGATTACTCGAAAGATTGTGAGAAATACTCAGAAGCAGCAATTCTCGGCTGGCTGGTCGTTAGATGTACAGCGCCGATGATTCGAAGCGGGCTGGCGTTTGACTTGATCGAGCGGGCTATTAAGGCCAGACAGAAGTAATCCCGCGTGTAGATCAACTGAGCACGGCAACCCCGCGCGGGCCGCGATCTGCTTCTGAGGGAGATAACTAATTGATTTTATGGACATTTATGTTAACATGGATGCGAATCAGGGAGATGTTTTGAGCGTCTCCCTGGCTCTAATCAAATCGACGAACCTGTAAGGAGATTCGCATCAATGACTGAGAACAAATCTAACATAATTCCTGAGGAACAAGAAGAGTGGCGATGGGTCAAGGGTTTTGAAGGTAGATATGAAGTTTCGAATATGGGGCACGTCAGATCATACGTGAAACATGGATACGGGATTGATCTTTCTCCTGTGCCGATGCGTATTCTTTGTGGTGGCCTCACTAGTGGGTATATTCAGGTTGATTTGTCAAAGGGTGATCGAGTACGTCACCCTTTTCGCATACATGTTCTAGTTGCTGCTGCTTTTCTAGGGGATTGTCCCGATAGGCATCAGGTCAATCATAAAAATTGGAATAAGACGGACAATCGCCTCGATAATCTTGAGTATCTTACATCCCAGGGCAACACCTTGCATAGTAGGCCGCGAAGAAGAGGCCAGTGTGGAACACGGATCGGAAGCGCAAAACTAAAAGAGAGCGATATTCCGGTCATTAAGTCGCTACGTGCTCAAGGTTTTACGTATAAAATGATCGGTGATCGGTTCTTGGTATCAGAATCAGCAATTGGCCATATTGTTTTAGGCCGCCACTGGAAGCACGTACGAGAAGATGGCAAAATAGTTCTTCCCACTGGGCGTACCGTCCGGGGAGAAAGTCGCGCGAAGAAACCGGAAGCGAGGGTAGCTTGATGGCTAATAAAAAGGTCGCGGCATCTGAAGGCGTCCAGCCTGGCCAGCGATGGAATTATAAGCACGGTGTAATCAGAATTATGGCCGTCAGTGGTAGCTACGCAATGGTTCGTCGTCCGCGGGGAGTGCCGTTCGTGGTATTGAAAAAGGACCTTCAATCGGAGTGGTCAGTCTACGAGAGTTGAATAAATCGCGTAGAAATCTTCCAACGGCACAAGTTTTGACTTGTAATGAATCGTTGTTTTATGCATAATCGGGGCGTCCTGAAAAGGATGCTGGTTTAGCGGCCGGCTCGGTAGAAAGAAGAAAGCAATTTAACTTCAGCGAAGCCTTATCGGGTTTGTCGTTGCCAGTGTCTTTTCTTCTTTCGGGACACCGCTAAACGGCACGACCAATCCGATAAGGCTTTCTTGTTTTTGGAGGTAAAGATGCACAACTACAATCACAACATTTGCGGAAAGTGCGGGCACCGATATGCAGATCACGCGCCAGTTTTCCTGAATCATACCGATGTTTGTAAGTATCAAAGCTGCGGTTGCCAATCCTTTCAAGAAACCGCTGTGGTTCGAACGCTGTCACCGTTAAACCAGACCCGCCAACAGAATCGATTTTCAATTAGCAGGCAATTCTATGTCAACAAAACCTGCATTTATCACGAAGCGGATGTTTGTTATGCCGCTGTCTGATCACGTCGATTCCCTCTACGAACAGATCGTCCGGGGCAATGCGTGGGATCCGGCCAACGAAAAGACCGCCGAATTCCGCGACTTCCTTTACGACGAAATCAAGTCGATTGCCTGGCATCTTCAACGCGATTTAGTCAAAGGCGCCGAACGCGGGATGGAAGAGGTTTTAGGCACTATCTGTGATCCTGACTACGAAAAACTTAAACGCCAGCAACGGCGCGATGACCGCGAAAAACAGAAGCAAAAGTTTGAGCTGGAACGACTCGAACGCGAGCGGAAAGATCTGGAAGGTCCGACCGCAGAGGAAAAGCTGCAACAGGTCAAGGCCCTCAAGTCCAGTCTTGAATATCACAGGCAAAAGTTTTACGACACAAAGGCGGCAATCGAACGCCTTGAGACTGAAGGCTTGCCGGGGTTGAAACTCGTCAAACCAGCAGACGATACGATTATGTAGCAGGCAATTTCATTGCGCGGCTGCAAAGCGCCTTCTTTTGAAGACGGCTCAGGCGGGCAGAGAATGTGAGGAATCTCCGGTTTGTCACACAAGCTCAGTTCTGCCCTATGGGACTTGGATATAGACGGGCCAGAGCGCGAAGTTCTATCAGTTCTCTGTTACTACGCTGACGACGACGGGACGAATTGTTATCCTGGAATGGTGCTTCTTATCTGGAAACTGGGTAAATCAGAAAGTCAAACACAACGGATTTTGAAGCGTCTTGAGGGTCGCGGAATCGTCACAATAGTTCAACGTGGATTAGGTCGGGGCAACGGAAGCGAGTACACTTTGGACCTATCAAAAATAAATCCCAAAGAAAATTGTCCAATAAAAAAACCCCGCATTCAGGCCATAAAACCTACTATTCAGGAAATAAAACCTAGCATCGGGGAAATAAAACCCCCTATCCAGGATACGGAAAAGGTAGCATCCAGCACTGGCACGAAAGTTGCGGATTCTAAGGAATTCTTATTACCCAAGGGAATAGACCGTAAAGAACTACCACAGGAAGAGCCTGACGCAGCGAGCACCGAAGATCTGATTTGGATTTTCCGAGACGAATTCCAGCGGCTTAAAAAACTACCCTACCGCAATAGCGTCAACGATCAGGTTGCGATTGTCACGATGCAGCGGTTTTACAATCCCTCGATTGACGACTGGAGAAAAACCCTTAAAAACTATTTTGCCACGCCAAACGACCGGCACTGGATTGGCGATCTTTGCGACCATTACGACACGTATTTTGTCAATGCCTTGGATAAGTATCGAAAGCCTGTAGAAGCTAAAAATGCTCCTGGAAAGCCGAAGAGGGCGGCGGTATGAAACTCTACGAAATCGTTAGAATCTTCGATGCTAAAAAGGCTGGCAAAGAATTTAAGGCCAAATGCCCGGCCCACAACGACAGCACGCCTTCACTGTCGATAACTCAGGGTAACGATGGTGTAGTTATGATCTGCCATGCTGGATGCGATACTGATTCCGTACTGGCGAGCAAGGGGCTGAACGCGTCCGATCTTTTTGAATCAAACTCCACTGTTGCGATTTCCGATCATCAGCGGGCGGTGAAAAAGAAATTCAAGATGCCGGAATATAAACCTGTCGAGCTCGCACTTGACGAAAAAGTAATCGCCTGGTTTGAGACGCGCGGGATTACTGACGAGGTTTTACTGGCAAACAAGATCGAATACCGCAAAGTCTGGATGCCGCAAGTTGAGGGCGAAGTAGGCGCGATCTGTTTTCCGTACTTCCGGGACGGCGAAGTCGTGAATGTTAAATACCGCGCTCGTGGCAAACATTTCAAAATGGAAAAGGGCGCGGAACTGGTTCTCTACGGACTGGACCGGATCCAAGCGGGCGAACCGCTTTATTGGGTCGAAGGCGAAGTTGACGCGCTCTCTTTGGATGTCGCCGAATATACGAACAGGGTGTCCGTTCCAAACGGTGCTGGCGGTGGCGCATCGAAGGATTACGAACGGGGGTTGTCCTATCTTGCCAGTTCACAGGTTCAGCTTGAATCGATTGACCGTCACATAATCGCGGTCGATAACGATATTGCCGGACGTGGCCTGCAGAACGAATTGATCAGGCGATTAGGTCCAGAAAAGTGCTTTACCGTTGCGTGGCCGAAAGACTGCAAAGACGCAAACGATGTGCTGATGACCTATGGCGTCGATATTTTGAAAGAATGCTTGGCCGACGTTCAACCAGTTCCAGTTGCTGGAATCTACAGCATTAAGGACATTGAAGACGATATTGTCGGCCTGTACTACAAACCATTGCCGGGCGGCGAGTATCCCGGAACGGACAATCTGGCGAAGTTCTACCGACCGCGTGCGGGTGAATGGACTCTCGTTACGGGAATACCATCGTCGGGCAAATCGCGCTGGGTAGGCTGGCACGTCGTCCAATTAGCAAAGAGCCTGGGTTGGCAATTCGCGATTTGCTCACCGGAGCATCAGCCACTTCAGCGACACGCAGCGGAATTGATTTCGTGCTTTAACGGAATGCCTTTTCGTGAAGGCCCGAACGAGCGAATGTCCGCCGAGCAGCTAAACCAGGGTATCGATTGGCTCGATAAACACTTTTCTTTTTTGCTGCCAGACGACGAAATGACAATCGAAAGAATATTAGAACTTTCGCGAGTTGAGGTTTTCAGGCGTGGAATCAAGGGACTTGTGGTCGATCCCTGGAACGAATTCGACCATACCAGACCAAAGGGAATGAGCCTGACCGAATACGTGGGAAAGACTCTAATTAAAATCCGACAGTTTGCGCGGCGTCATCAAGTCCATGTCTGGGTCGTGGCGCATCCCCAGAAGCTACAGAAAGACAAAGACGGCGAATACCCAGTACCGACGCCATACGACGTGTCTGATAGCGCCCACTGGTACAACAAACCAGATATGGCGCTGACGGTCCACCGGGATAAGCTGGACGATTCCAAAGCCGTCGATATTCACATTCAGAAAGTTCGCTTTGAAGAAAACGGGCACATCGGTGTTGCGGAAATGTTCTTCAACAAACTCAACGGTCAGTATTCAGACGAAGCCCCAGGGCAGAGGTTTTTACAATATGGTAGAGACGATGAAAGCAATTGAAACCGTATACCGTGGAATCAATTTTCGGTCGCGCAACGAAGCTCGGTGGGCGGTCTTTATGGATCAACTCGGAATTCCGTTTGAATATGAACCTGAGGGTTTTGAGTTGAACGGTTTGCGTTATCTTCCCGATTTCTATCTAACCGATCAGAAGATTTGGGCCGAAGTGAAATCCCAGTTACCGAATGAAACCGAGAAAGAGAAAGCTGTTCGTTTGGTCAACGAAAGTGGGCTGGCGCTGGTTTTCCTGATATTCTCGCACGGCCGCGCCGAATCAATTGAACATTCCGGCGGCCCGTTCTATCCACCAAGCTCGAAAGATCGTCACCCGCAACTGGCGGTTTGGCAAAACTGCATTGGCTGTAAAGCGTTCTCGGTCGGCCCATATGCACCGGCAGCTGGATTTGAATGCTGGAATTGTGGACTCAAACTGACGAGCGAACAGGTTTTAGAATTGGCCGATAAGGGGCAAGAGGTTTTCGACGAGACGATCCTGGCTGACGCGTTCACAGTTGCAAGACAGGCGCGTTTTGAATTCGGGGAAACCCCACACGGATTACCGCCTGTGGATCGAGAAGGCGTTTGACGCGATCAACGCGAAGGTCGAGAAGGTGCAGGAAGGAATGCCGTTTTGAGTGCATACTATAACGAGTTTGATCCACAAAAGGCGGCTTGGTTACGTGAGTTGATCAAACGGAAACTAATAGCGGACGGAGAAGTTGATGAACGTTCAATCGAAGATGTCTTACCAGCCGATGTTGCTGGGTTTCGACAATGCCACTGGTTCGCCGGCGTCGGAATCTGGTCCTATGCTTTGCGAAACGCAGGTTGGGGTGATGACAGAGCCGTGTGGACTGCCAGTTGTCCTTGCCAGCCTTTCAGCACCGCCGGGCTCGGAGAAGGAACCAGCGACGAACGGCACCTCTGGCCTGCATTCTTCAAACTCGTCGATGCCTGCCGACCGCCAGTCTTATTTGGGGAGCAGGTCGCGAGTAGTCACGTCGTCGGACGGGCATCGGGTGATTTTGATTACCTGCGGGGTTTGTCAGACCGAGAAGAGTTGCGAAGAATTTCGGACGCATGGATCCCGGCGGAGATTTCGCGGTACGTGCAAGGACTGCCAGAACGAACAAGAGCGCAAGAGGCGATTAGTAAACGAGACGCGGACATCTGGTCAGCGCAAAGATTGGCGGCGGAAGAATCGGGCATCGGCATTGGTCTCTTCAGCCAGATGCAGAGCGCGTACAGCCGGACTTCAATTCGATCTGGATACCGAGAACATACAAACGAGGATCGATGCTGGACGATGCGAATTAACGGGGATTCATTTCGACCTGGATGGCGATTGGAACAGCCCATCACTGGACAGGATAGACCCGAACGGCGGCTACACAGCCGACAATATCAGGGTAATTATTACAGCCCTGAATGTGATGATGAACAAGTGGGGAGCGGGGCGAGTCTTGGTTATTGCGGATGCTATGCGCCAGAAAACAGCTATTCGACAGGCGAGCGAGAACTTGACGCGCTCTTTGCAGGAGAAATTAAAACAGACGACGGACAGGCTTGGTTCGACCTTGTTTCGGCTGACCTGGAAGGAGCAGGTTACGCCCTCGGGTCGTGTATTACCCCTGCTGCGGGCGTCGGCGCTCCCCATATCCGACACCGTGTTTTCTTCATGGCCGACTCCCAGAGCGAACGATGCGGAAAAGCATGGGAACGTAGCGGACGGCCCGTGCAACGGTTTGGTGGCAGCGGCGAATCTGACGAGTTGGCCAACACCGACAGCGAACAATTACGAAATCAAGGACGAAGAGAAACTGAACCAGCGCCGGATTGCTTGCAAGGAACGGAATGGCAACGGGAACGGATTCGGTTACACGCTAGCCCAGGCTGCAATGTTGACGGGATGGGCAACGCCCCGGAGTCAGGAAATAGACGAGATACCGGAGAAGCGACAAGAGAGGAATGCGAGACATTTGGCAGTGGGGAAGATGAAGGGGATTGGGACCGCGAACCTTTCAACACAAGTCAAGCTGGCATCTTGGACGACTCCGGCGGAGCGAGACTACAAGGATACGCTGGGAATGGCAACGGTGGGAATCGACCCCGACGGCTCGGAGCGATCACGACTGGATCAGCTACCGAGGCAGGCCCAGTTAACGGATTCTGGCGAGACGCAGAGTGGGTTTACTGCCGACCAGAGCCAAGATACCCCGAAGGAAGTTATCGGGCAATTAGACCCGGCTCATCCCCGCTGGTTAATGGCGCTCCCGCCCGAATGGTGCGATTGCGCGGTTATGGCGATGGAATCAATGCAGAAGTCGCCAAAGAATTCATAAAGGCATATCTGGATTGTGTAGATTGAAATAGAAAAGGAGCACGAATGAAAGACAAAATCGAGGATTACGAATATAAGCATAAGATCAAGGATTCCGAGCTTGTGGAAATCGGCGCTAACCTGGCGCACGTGTCGCAGGAAGAATTCGATTTCTTTGAAGAACGGCGAAGTGTTTATGCCGATTTCAAAGAGCGCGCTGATAGCTTCAAAGAGCGGCGAAAACGCCTAACCGAAGAATACAACAGCGGTTATCGAAAAGAAATCATCAAGGTTCGGGCTGAACCACACCCGGAAAGTGGTGAGGCGTGGCTATACAAAGCCGGAACGAATATTAGGATGGGAAGTAGGCCGATTACCGAAGATGAACGGCAAGGCACTCTTAAATTTGACGCACTCATCGAACCGTCGAAGAATGAGGATACCAAGGCCGTCCTGAAAAAGTCGAAGAAGAGTAGTGCGGAAAACGTTGCAGGATTCTTCGCCTCAGATGAGGGAGAAAAAGAAGCAGCGGACGACGGCGACGAAAATCACTACGGGCCGAACGGTGATGGCACAACGCCTGGATTCTTCCATCAGAACGAGGAAACCGGTGTTACCGCTGAGATCGGCGAGATCGAATCTGGCGGCGAGACCTTCCCGAAAAAGTCAATCACCGAAACGAAGATCAAGTTCCCCGATGAACTTTACTTTGGCGCTGCGATCAAAGTTGTCGGACAGCCGGGCGACTTCCACTACGGCTGGCGCATCTCATCGACCAAATCCCCAAAGGCCGGTGATGCTATCTCGGTGTACGTTGACGGCGTTATTTATACCGATTATGCCGCAATGGTCGAACAGGCCGGCCGCGCGATGATTCATGCGCTAGTGACTAACCCGCGATTCAAGACGATGGCAGGCGAGCGAGTCTCGCAGATCACCAAGATTATCGAGGACTTCTGCGCGCCTGAGCGGGCGGAGGCGGTGGCTGCGGATTAATATGAGCGCTCAACCGAAAATCCAGCTAACAGAAGCGGCTATTCAGGACCTGTTATATTTCCATTGTGTGAGCAAGGGTCATATCTTGGTCAACCCGAATAGCTGCGTCTTTGGCTGGGAGTCCGATTTCGTGTCAGTGACCAAGAATCTGATGGTCCACGAATTCGAGATTAAAATCAGCAAGAGCGATTTCAAGGCCGACGCGAAGAAGGAGAAGTCGGCGCTGATGATCGATCCGGTCAAGATTTATTATCCAGACCTACCGCGCCACCGTATAGAAGTGACGGTCCGACGACCAAATTACTTTTATTACGTCGTGCCGCAAGGGATGATCACGCCGGAAGAAGTCCCTGATTATGCGGGGCTGATCTACGCCTGCCCTTGGTATGATAAAGGGAGATTGAGAATCGCGAAGAAGGTCCGGCGCATCCACGATCAACCGATTGACCAGCATCAGGTTTTACAGTTAACCAGATCGGTGATGTACCGTTACTGGCGACAGCGATTGAAAGGTTGAGAGAATGATGCCTATCGAATTAACCGGATGCCCAAATCCTGAATGCACAGACTCGCATCCGGTGATGTTCACCAATCCCGAGAAGCACAAGATGTGGAACTATCGCGTTGAATGCTTCCTCGGTTGTCACGCGGCTGGTCCTGGCGCTGAAACCCCGGAAGAGGCCGCGCGGCTGTGGGCGCTGTGCAGCGAAAAGAATTGTAAATAGTTAAACCGTCGTGTTAGTATTCCCCCATCAGTCTGACCCCGGAGGCTCGATGGACACGCCAAGTCAACTCACTTTGGAATCGACACTGCGATCGGCGGCCTTGGTCCTCCTCTCGGAGTTAGGCGGCTGGTATGCGAAAAAGTATGGTGTTGAGTTATCTCCGGCAATCACAAGTCTGCTACAACACGATATGGTGCCGTTCGTGATACCGGCCTTGGCGCTCTCGCTTTCAAGCTGGTGGTCGCATCGCAAGACCAAAGAAGCGTCAATAAAAATCGACACCGGCGCTGTGTTAGCTGGGATTTCAAACAGCGATCTGAATGCTATCGCTGGACTGGCGCAACAACTGAAGGCTGATCCGGCAGTCTCAGTCAATACCAACGCCGATGCGATCAAGTTGGCGATTCAACGGGCGCTGAGTGCCCAGGCTGCGATGCCGCAAGCTACAATCAAAGAAGCGGTCGCTGTGGTGAGCTCGAATAAGGGAGTGATTTAGTTATGTATACTCACGCGCAAAACCTTAATGAAGACCGTCTTGGGAAAATCAAAGGTTCGATTCTGCGTCATGGTCGCTGCTGGTTTCATTTCGGCAAAGACCGTTGCGTCGGCTTCGAATGGAATCTGTTCAAATGGCGCGGACTCCGTTTTGACATCGGCTTGGCGCATTATGATTGCGCGCTGTCAATAAGCGTAGCGTTCCTTTTCTTTTCTCTCCACGCGCACCTGGATCATTATCAGCTTGAAAACTGGATACAGGACAAAACGAAGCGCAAAGACGAAACCTATGGCAGTGGCCGGGAGATTGGCTTTCACACCCACGAGTGGGCGCTGTGGTGGTTTCTCTGGTCTGATCCGATGTGTTCGGCCAGCAAAGATCCGTGGTACGTTCGCACGCACAAATTCGAGCCGCGAGAAATCCTTTTTGGCGATATTAAATGCTCGTATGAGTTGATCGCACAGGAGCGGATTAAGATCGCGATGCCCGAATCGGTTTACGAAGGAACTTGTAAGATCGAACTCGTTACCCGTAAACGCCCGCGCTCTCCTTTTAAAGACCAATTCTATCGTGCCGACATGGATATTCCCAAAGGAATTCCGCATCCTGGTAAGGGTGAAAATTCATGGGATTGCGGCGAAGATGCAACGTTCGGACTTTCCTGTCAGGCGTCATCGGTTGAAGAAGCAACAGCAAAACTAATTGAATCGGTTTTGAAATCGCGGCGAAGGTACGGTGGTAAAGACTGGGTGCCGCAAGAATTTAAGACCGCATAAAGGAAACTATATGAAACCTATTCGCAAATCTACGCTCGCCATCCTTTGCGCCGCTGTCGTGATGCAGTCGAGCTGTGGCGGCCCAAAGCCGTCAACCGGTGTCCCTGAGCCGCCCCTGGTTACGGCGGCGCGTGTCTCTGACGAAGAGGCGCATACGCTATATCAACTATCGAACCTGGTAGGCGATCTCAATAGACAGGGGTTGCTCAGCAAAGAAAAGACCCACAAAGTCGACCTATTGTTATTGAAAGCTGCCCGTGATACGAAGACGTTTAATACCAACGCCCGGCTATTCACGACTTTTGACGCGACGAACAAAAAGGCGCTGTTCGATCTCGGCAAGCAAATCGCAAACACCATCGCACAGATTGCCGGGATAAGCACCGACCCTAATTATGTTTCGCTGTACAATCTGGCGGTGGCGACGATTAATACGATTTTGGCGCTGACACAGTAACTATGAAGAATATAATACTTCTAACCCACGAATCGCACGGACTACCAGCGGGGACACGGCTCATCATTGTCGGACGGCACCCTGAATCGGGTAGCGTCGATGCGCGCACAGAGGATGGCCTGCACGTTAAAGGAATTGACATTGACTGGTTTGAATATGCTGAAAACGCCGAAGAACGTAGAGCGTATTCGCGGCTGGATTAACAGGAGAATCTATGTCATCACCCACACCGACAACGACCAGCCAAGTCATCACTACGATCAATCAGATAACCTTGCTCGGGGCCACATATGTTCCTATAGCGATCCTCTTATGGAAGCAGTGGCAGCAGAGCGCAGGACGCCCGTCAAGCGAGTTGTTTGATGAATCAGATGTAGAACTCGACTCGACGGTAAAAGAGATTCTCTTACGCGAGGAAGCCCTTGGGTATCCGGCGGCAACCGAGTGATTATGCTCTGGCGATTTGTTCGACATTTCTTTTGTAAGCACGAATACAGATTCTTGCGTAATATTTACGGCGATGAATGTTTTGTTTATGCGCCCGATAGAAGCATCTGGGAATGTACGAAATGTACGTGGTGGGAATTCCGCAAAGAGTTGAACAAAGATGGCCCGATTTGTATCGGCGGCTTTCGTTGTCTTGGCGGTATTTATTGCACGTCGGATCATAAGTAGATCGGCATCTGACATTAGCCCTAATAATCAGATGCCAGACAGGATGGAAATTGAACCGATGAGGGCGGACGAAAGTGGCTCAAGATGAATTTCGACTGCTGCTGCACGAGATTAATAAAAAGCAGGACAGGATACTCGTACAGCAAAGGGAGTTAAATAAGATTGTGGCAACAGCAAGCACCCAGGCTGTAGGAACTGGCGAAGCTATTCACGTGCTCGCTGGCAAATTCGAGGAAACAATACAGCGCATGGATGGCGTCGTCGATCTTGCTGAAGATGATAGCCGAAAAACCGGGGCTAGTCAGATTCGGGTCACGGGTAAGCAGGAGCAGTTACTTGATATTCAAATCCAAAACGCAAAACTAACCCGTATTCAAATTATCTTTGTCCTGGTCGGCCTGCTTGTAACTGGAACATTCGGCGTTCTTGGCTTCTTGAAATGGTATGTTCACACCTAGCGACAAACCGCTGATCTTCGTAATCGACAACGCCCCTGATATTGCGGGCTTTTTGCCGCTGGCGTTTCAGGACCACGGCTATGAATCGCGCTCAGTTCTCACCCCCGACGACTTCCGCGCTGAATTTCTCAAGCTCTACGTCGATCCCAAATACCGTTCGCCGATTTTCCTGATAGACATTGCGATTTCTAAACACGAGGACGGATGGGACCTGGTTGACTTCATTCGCAAATATGACCGTGACTGCCTGATCTTTATGTTCACTGGACGTGTGAATAAGATCGTTGATCGCGTCCTACTTAAAAAACACGGCGCCAATGCCATGATCTACAAGCCGAAAGACGGCACAGAGATACTGGCACAAATTAAGCTTTACGAGAAAGAGCGAGAACAAAACGGTCGAGCGGATGGACAGGCTGGGCGGTGGATGTTTACCGATGGACAGATGGCGGCTGTGGCATTTAATATCTTATTCGTGTTGGCGCTATGCTGGTTTGTGGGACATATTGACGCGAAGGTCGATACCCTAACAAAAGAGTTCTCGACCGAGAGCGCATTTAGGATTGTCGATGACGGTAAGATTATGAGACTTCAGGGCCAGTTAGACGGGATAACGAAAGGAAAATGAGATGAGCGGAATTGAATGTAAGGTCCTTATCTGTGTCTGTAGTGCGGCGCAAGCAATTGAGCGGGGTGGTGCGTTACTCTTCTATCGTGCGATGAAGGGCGAGCCTGTTAACACCCACGCGGCTATTTTGCAGCAGATCAGAAATGAAACCGTTGAGATATACGACATTTTGCATCAGGCAACCGGGCTCGCGATCTTACCAGAAAAAATCAGCCTAGAATCGCTGCCGGTGGTGATGCGCCATGGCTATGAGGCGATCATTGCGAACGACGAGAAGTTCACACAAGAACAGTTGCTGGAGGTGATCGACCACGGCAACAAGGCTGAAGTCCTCGGGCAGCAGTGGAATGATTTGTTGCTGAAAGATGCCGGGTGGCCGATTCTTACGGGCTAGTCTTTGTAAAGGCGCCACACTATGACTGTTGCGGTGAAGTTGGCAGTTACATTCACAAACACGAGAATTGCAACCGTCCATTTCCATGGTGATTCCATTCTCTCAATTCCCACAAAGATGATTAGGAACGACCCACTCCAGATAAGAGCAATGATCGCAGTTCTTAATTTAGCGTTCTCGGTCATCTTCCCTCCGTTGGTTCTGCGGGCTATTGCAGGGCTGATAAAAGGTCCTCGTCTTTTTGAACAATCTCATATGCCCTGTCATCCATTGCCTGTAACCTATCAATTTCAGCGAGAATAAGTGCGCCTGCTTTTACGAGATTCCTCACACGGTTCCATTTATCGAGGGTTGCGTTAGGACGCTTCTTATCAAAAATGGATAACCGTTTATCGCTTTCATCTCCCCACGGCCATGGATCGATGTATTTGTTTTCGCCAAAAAGATGGGGACAGTCGCCGACGCTTCGACAGCCACATCCTACCGGAAACCGTTTCTTGATATAAGCCCGTTTCGGCGAAGCGTAGCAAATCGCAGCCAGCGCAATTTCACCGTGGAGATGGTTTCGGTCATGTTCGGACGTGTAGCCATTACGCTCAATCTGCCGTAGACGTTCCTTTGCGATCAATTCAATTGCTGTTAGTTTTTTAGTCATCGCTCCCCTTTCCGAATCCCCCCCCCCCCATGGGCTATTGCTGCTTGTTTTCCTCTTCAAATAAAGGCGGTAGATCGTTTAATGCGTTGCCCACTTTATTTATCGCCGTCTGTATTTGCTCGACCGTAATATTTGGGTGCATAGAATCAAGGTGAGACAATACGTAAAGTTTCGCCACCTCAAAACAGATTTCAACGTGTGTTTTATTCGCCATTGTCATCCTTTCCGAACCGCTCCTGCGCCAGTTGACGGCCGGCATCTGTGCTTTTCCAGACGGTCATTTTGGGCAGGTCACCACAGGTTATTTTTGCAACACGCCAATGGTCATCTGACTCACCGTAATCGACTGTTACTTGCGTATCGCTCGACTCGGGCGCTGGGGTGAGGGCATCAATCGCTTTATGCAAGGTCAGGCGCTTGCGGAAATAGTCGTCTTGGTTCTCGGCCTTATCAACAAACGCATCCCACGCAGCTTTAACGGCCTCCACGCCAGAAACGGGCACGGTAGGCGAGTTGAAATCGCCACGGTCAAGAGCGGCAAGTATTGCCTCTAGCCCGATACTCTCACCATGTATCTCTGATGTGAATTTCTCGGTGGAGCAGCGAGCTATTTCATCGTCAAGATATTCGCGCAACTTCACACCATCCATGCCCACGGTCGGTACTTGCGCGGCGGCTATGTCGGCGCATCTCTGAAGCATTTCCGGGGTGGGATGCGTATCCCATACGGGACCGACTGCCTCAACAACAATAGGATATTTATCAGGATTATTCGTTACGTCATCTGTAAGTGCATTGAATATCCGCTCTCGCAACTTCGCTGGCTGCTCCTGGGCGCGCTGGGGTTTTGCTTCATGCTCGACCGGGGTGTACCTAGCCGAGGTTTCAGTCGAAGCCGTCAAGTAGCCTTTGCTGATTAGCGATGCGAGAACAGCGTCAAGTTCCTCAAATGATTCAGGTATAAATCCCTCTTGAACAGAATGCCAATCATAGCCGGGGTGTGCTTTAATCCAATACAATACGGCTAGCTCAAGTGGCGATAGGTCAATTTGTGGTTGGGTCATTTTGGCTCCTTTTTCGCGCTGATTAAATCAGCTATTCCATGTGATCCGTCATCACAGTAATGTAATATCTTGGGAGAGAACAATGAATGTATTATCGCTGCTAGTAATTGAAACCGGGCAGGATGACAATTACAGTTAAATATCGTGAGGCACATTCTACATCGGTACTGGAATCGAAAGATTTGTTTTGTCACCTCAACTCGCCTCCAGCCGCTCGGTAGCGCATCTGTTCATCTGCCGAAATAAACGACTTTATCGCTTTTTTCTTTCCATTTGGCCCGGGCGGTGTTGTCAGAATCGCCTCAACGTCCCATCCGCGCCTATATCGCTGCTGCATCGTATGCTGGTTTATATGTTGTCGCTCGGCCCACTGAGTAATTGTTAAAGTTAGTCCATCGTAGGTCAGCCGTACATTTGACCTTCTGTTATTTTGCTGTTCTTTCTGGGTTGCCCACCTGCAATTATCCTTGGAGTACCCAAGGTTATTGTCTTTTCGGTCAAGGCTCATTTTCGCTGGTATGTCGCCCATGTCCGCATAGAAGTTTTCAAAGCATTTCAGCCATCTTTCGCAAATCGTAATACCCCGGCCACCGTAATTCGGATATGATTCAACGTTCGGATTAAGGCATCTGCTAACCATCGCTCTATATGCCCGATAAGTTCTACTGGTATATTGTCCGTGTATAATCTGGCGAGGATGATTTGAGCATCGTAAGCTCCCACCTGTATGTAAAGCGTATTGCTGAACAAACTTTACGGTCCCGCAATCGCAACGACATTCCCAGTTGCGCGATCGATTAATTACCACGGATTTTCCTGTTACTGTCCATTGACCGAATTTTTGTCCGGCGCTAATCCAATTTAATGACGTTTTCCCCATTTGCTTCGTAATCTCTTATTATGTACCAACTGGTTTATAGCGTATTGGAGTGTCCGCAGATCCGATAAGATACCCCGATGCGGTCAGATTCGACAGGGCTTGGCGGATCTCAGCCACGTTCAATGATGTGTTGACGCAATTCCAGATGATTTGCTTAGCGTTTTGGTCCGGGTGTTGCTTTACGTAGTCCAGCACGCGCCGTTGAATCTCGCTCAGTTCGTTATTTGCCGCCATAATTACTTTCCTTTTGTGTGTGAATAAACCTCTGCACTCATTACGAGGGCCCGTTGCATACACCTAGCACAATAGAGTCGGCCTGCAATGATATTTTC